>OLQF01000052.1_pt1 | contig 95151 bp, 90 predicted proteins | sample 1643171 | NCBI WGS metagenome assembly OLQF01 (sample SAMEA3136702, study PRJEB25190) | human gut metagenome | reverse complement strand
GTATGGCTATCATCTGTATCTTCGGCATGACGGCCTGTGGCAAAGCCGCAGATGAGTCTGCAGCGAATGCACTTGGTATAACGGAAGAGGGAGCTATCAATTATGCGGACCAGGTACTTGATTCCGTAAGAACCATTGTGGAACAGGAAATGCAGGATCAGTATGCAAACGACGCGGTAGTTTCCGCGGCCCTGACCAGCTGGTCTTCCGCGATGGAAGATATCGGGGAATTCAAGTCTATCACGGACCATGAGGTAATTGTTGACAAGGACGGCGCCACCATTCATGTTATGGTGGAAGGAACCGATCATGACGCGATTGTGGAAATCCTTCTGGATGACCAGCTGACGCTGACCGGTATTACGACGAACGTTAAGTATTCCATGGGAGAGCTTATGGAAAAAGCGGCCCTGAATACCATTCTTGGTATGGGAACCGTATTCGTTGTCCTGATTCTTATCAGCCTGATTATTTCCTGCTTCGTAGTAATTCCTAAAATACAGGATGCTTTCACAGGAAAGAAGAAGGAGACCGCAGAGCCGGTATCCGTACCCGCTGCACCTGCTCCCGCAGCAGCAGCGGCCGTTGAAGAAGATCTGACAGATGATTATGAACTGGTAGCAGTTATTGCAGCCGCCATTGCAGCAAGCGAAGGAGCTGCATCCACGGACGGTTTTGTAGTAAGAAGCATCAGACGCGCCAATACCAGCAAATGGAAAGCTAATTATTAAATAATTGTTTAACAGGAGGAAATTTCACCATGAAGAATTATACAATTACCGTTAACGGAAACGTATATGATGTAGTAGTAGAAGAAGGCGCTTCCACAGGCGCACCCGCAGCAGCTCCCAAAGCAGCACCGAAGGCAGCTCCCAAGGCAGCTCCCGCTGCAGCACCCAAAGCAGCAGCACCCGCAGGCGCAGCAGGCAGCGTGAAGATTGAAGCCGGCGCAGCAGGAAAAGTATTCAGCATTGACGCCAAGGTTGGACAGGCTGTTAAGGCTGGTGATGCTATTGTTACTATTGAAGCAATGAAGATGGAAATCCCTGTTGTTGCTCCTTCTGACGGAACCGTGGCAAGTATTGACGTGGCTGTTGGCGATGCCGTTGAAGCAGGCGGTCTGCTTGCAACATTAAACTAATCAGAAGAAGCGGTTTATACCGTTTTCTACCAAAGCCCATGAAGTCGTGATTTATGAGTTTTGGCTGAAATAACATGGGAGGTCAACAGAATGGATTACATAGTAACCACATTAGACAATCTGGTGCATCAGACGGCATTCTTCAACCTGACCTGGGGAAACTACCTGATGATCGCAGTAGCTTGTATCTTTCTTTACCTGGCAATTGCCAAGGGTTTTGAGCCTCTGCTTTTAACTCCGATTGCATTCGGTATGCTGCTTGTTAATATCTATCCTGATATTATGCTGCATGCGGAAGACGCGGCCAACGGAGTGGGCGGACTGCTCTATTATTTCTACAAACTGGATGAGTGGGCAATCCTGCCGTCCCTGATTTTCCTGGGCGTAGGCGCCATGACGGACTTCGGTCCCTTGATTGCAAACCCCAAGAGCTTCCTGCTGGGCGCAGCGGCGCAGTTCGGTATCTTCGCAGCTTATTTCGGAGCTATCGGCCTGGGCTTCAATGACAAAGCGGCAGCCGCTATTTCAATTATCGGCGGCGCTGACGGCCCTACCTCCATTTTCCTCTGCGGTAAGCTGGGACAGACAACTCTTCTGGGGCCCATTGCGGTAGCGGCATATTCCTATATGTCCCTGGTTCCGATTATCCAGCCGCCTATCATGAAGCTTCTTACCACAGAGAAGGAAAGAAAAATCAAAATGGAACAGCTTCGTCCCGTTACCAAGCTGGAGAAAATCCTGTTCCCTATTATTGTTACCATCGTTGTATGTCTGATTCTTCCTACCACAGCACCCCTTGTTGGTATGCTGATGTTAGGTAACCTGTTCAGAGAATCCGGCGTTGTAAGACAGCTGACAGACACAGCCTCCAATGCCCTGATGTACATTGTAGTTATCCTGCTGGGAACTTCCGTAGGCGCTACAACAAGTGCAGAAGCATTCCTGAATCTGGATACCCTGAAAATCGTTGCTCTGGGACTGCTCGCATTTGCGTTTGGTACTGCAGCAGGCGTGCTCTTCGGTAAGCTGATGTGTGTGGTAACTCACGGCAAGGTCAATCCTCTGATTGGATCAGCCGGTGTATCCGCAGTGCCTATGGCAGCCAGAGTTTCTCAGAAGGTCGGTGCCGAAGCGGATCCTACGAACTTCCTGTTGATGCATGCTATGGGACCCAACGTAGCCGGCGTTATCGGTACTGCAGTTGCAGCCGGTACCTTCATGGCTATCTTCGGAGTATTCTGATTGGAGCCGCCTTTGCAGTTCAGCCTGCCCGGTAGGTAAGCGGGGTGAGGCTGAACTGTAACGGTCAGTCTTTCAGATTACTACACTTTATTAGAAATTTAGGAGGAAAAGGAAATGTCAGACCCGAAACCCATTAAAATTATGGAAACCGTATTACGTGACGCACATCAGTCTCTGATTGCCACCAGAATGCCTACCGAATTAATGCTTCCCATTGCTGAGAAGATGGACAAGGTTGGCTACGAGGCAGTAGAGTGCTGGGGCGGCGCTACTTTCGATGCATCCATGCGTTTCTTACATGAAGATCCGTGGGAAAGACTGAGAAAGTTAAGGGCAGCTTTCAAGAACACAAAGCTGCAGATGCTGTTAAGAGGACAGAATATTCTTGGATATCGTCATTATGCTGATGATGTGGTTGAGTACTTCGTACAGAAATCCATCGCAAACGGTATTGACGTTATCAGAATTTTTGACTGTCTGAACGACCTGCGCAACCTGGAATGCTCCGTAAAAGCCTGCAATAAGGAAGGCGGACATGCACAGGTAGCTCTGGCTTATACATTGGGCGATGCCTACACCATGGAATACTGGATGAACATTGCCAAAGAAATTGAGAACATGGGTGCAAACTCCATTTGTATCAAGGATATGGCGGGACTTCTGGTTCCTTATGAAGCAGACAGACTGATCCGTTCCATGAAATCCGCTACCAAGCTGCCGATTCAGCTGCATACCCACTATACCTCAGGTGTTGCCAGCATGACATATCTGAAGGCTGTGGAAGCGGGCGTTGATATTATCGACTGTGCAATTTCTCCGTTCGCACTGGGAACCTCCCAGCCTGCAACAGAGGTTATGGTTGAAACCTTCCGCGGAACCCCTTATGATACAGGATATGATCAGGCTCTGCTTGCTGAAATCGCTGATTACTTCAGACCTTACAGAGAAGAGTGCCTGAAGACCGGCCTGATGGATCCCAAGGTTCTCGGCGTTAACATTAAGACTCTTATGTATCAGGTACCCGGCGGTATGCTTTCCAACATGGTCAGCCAGCTGAAGGAACAGAACGCAAGCGACAAGTATGATGCAGTGCTTCAGGAAATCCCCAGAGTCCGTAAGGATCTTGGTGAGCCGCCGCTTGTTACTCCTTCCTCCCAGATCGTTGGTACCCAGGCTGTATTCAACGTTCTGATGGGTGAGAGATATAAAATGGCTACCGATCAGACCAAGGATCTGCTTGCCGGTAAATACGGTGTAACTGTTAAACCTTTCAATCCGGAGGTTCAGAAGAAGGTTATCGGAGACAGGGAAGTTATTACCTGCCGTCCTGCAGACCTGCTTCCTAACGAGCTGGACAAGATTGAATCTGAAATGAAGGAATGGAAACAGCAGGATGAGGATGTACTGAGCTATGCTCTGTTCCCTCAGGTTGCCATGGACTTCTTCAAATACCGTCAGGCGCAGCAGGAGAAGGTTGATATGACTCAGGCTGACACCAAGAACGGCGCTTATCCGGCATAAGCAAAGCAACAGGACAGATATGATAGTGACAGGCGGACATCTGCAGGTGCCCGCCTGTTGTTTATCAGCCGCTGGAAACGCGGTGTCCGGGAAAGGAAGGCAACGAATAATGACAGAAACAAAGGATTATGTAAGAAAAGTACAATATTATGAGACTGACAGAATGGGAATTGTCCATCATTCCAACTATATCCGGTGGATGGAAGAGGCCAGGACGGATGTGCTGGAGCAGATCGGACTTCCTTATGACAAGATTGAGAGAGCGGGGATTCTGATACCGGTTCTGGGCGTATCCTGTGATTACCGTATTTCCTTCCGGTATTCTGAAGTTTTCAGGGTAAAGGTTATTCCGGAGAAGTTCAATGGAATCAAAATGAGCCTGCGGTACGAAATATATGGGCAGGAGGATGGAAAGCTCCATGCAGCGGGGGAGACAAGCCATTGCTTCCTGGACAGGAAAATGAAACCGGTCCATATGAAGAGGGATTATCCTGAAATCTACAGCAGACTGACGGAGTATATGGGAGTGAAGGAAGAGGAAGAAAGCCTCTAACGCATTTTCCCGTATTCCCGGGGAGCGCAGCCGCAGTATTTTTTGAAGTATCTTGTAAAATGCTGCAGGTTGCAAAAACCGCATAGACGCGCTACTTCTTTGACCTGCAGGGCTTCGTTGCTCAGCAGGTTTTTTGCTTTTTCCAACCGGACCTGAAGAAGGTCATTTTTGGGCGTGGTGGAAAAGAACTGGCGGTAGTAGACATAGAACTGGCTCTTTTCCATATTGACGGCCTGGCAGAGGCGTTCCATGGTCCAGTCCTCCTGGCAGTCGGACAGCATTTGCAGACGCAGGCTCTGGAAGGCAGGATAGAGATTCCCTGTATCCTCGCTGCGTACTGCGGAGCTGGTCAGAGTACGGGAAATGGAGATAAACAGCTGGGTAATCAGCGTATGGATGTATTCTTCCCGGAAGTCCGCCGTGGAAAAGTATTCCTGTTGGAGATCTCGGATCAAGGAATCAATCTCCATATAGTTGGCAGGATAAAATATGGTATTTGCCGGGATGCCGAAACGGAGGCAGGGATTGATGTCGGAAGAAAAGTGCAGATAGCTGTTGCAGAAACGTTTTACAGCCTGATAATGCTGGGGCGTCTGCAGGGTGTAAAGAATACATGCATTTTCCTTGGTGATATGCAGCTTATCCTCCAGATATACCTTCATTGGAGTTTTCAGGAGAAGAAAAAGGTAATCGCCGCTGCCTGATGGCCTGCAGATCCGGTCATAGTCCTGATTGAAACGGTTGTATTCACAGAAATTGAGAGTCATCATGACAATTTACTCCTCAAAGGTTTTTTCAGGAATCGGGGTTCCGGATTGAGCATAGCACAGGACCGGAAGAAAAGTCAAATATATCGGAGAAAAAGAACTGGCTTGTTTTTATCTTCCAGATTATGATAGGGTTATTAAGAAGAGGAGATTTGCCGCGTTGGCGGCGGAATGGAGAGGGAATGAAGAAAGCAGAGATTATTGTGGACAAATACTACCTGACAGGAAAGGTGGATAAGAGAATTTTCGGATCCTTTATTGAGCATCTGGGACGTGCGGTATATGAAGGAATTTATCAGGAGAACAGCCCTTTTGCGGATGAGCAGGGGATGAGGAAGGATGTTATCGACCTGGTGAAGGAGCTGCAGGTTCCTATTGTGCGTTATCCCGGCGGAAATTTTGTTTCCGGTTACCACTGGGAAGATGGTGTGGGACCTAAAAGTGAGCGCCCTTCCAAGGTGGATCTGGCCTGGTCCGTTATTGAGACGAACCAGTTTGGGCTGAATGAGTTTGCCGATTGGGCCAAGAAGGCCGGAACGCAGATAATGATGGCGGTAAACCTGGGAACCAGGGGACCGGAGGAAGCCAAGGATGTTCTGGAGTACTGCAATTTTAAGGGAGGCACCTACTACAGCGATCTGAGAAAGAAGCACGGCTATGAGCAGCCCCATGATATCAAGCTTTGGTGCCTGGGAAATGAAATGGACGGCCCCTGGCAGATGGGACATAAGACGGCTAAGGAATACGGCCGTGTGGCGGCGGAAACAAGCCGGCTGATGAAATTCATGGATCCTACCATTGAAACGGTGGCCTGCGGAAGCTCTTCCCTGACCATGGATACCTTCGGCTATTGGGAAGATGAGATGCTCAGTGAGTGCTATGATCAGGTGGATTATCTTTCCCTGCATCAGTATTATGGTAACAGAGACAACAATACTACGGAATTTCTGGCAAATTCCAAGGGAATGGATGAGTTTATTTCCTCCGTGCTTTCTATCTGTGACTGCGTAAAGGCCAAGAAGAGAAGCAAGAAGCAGATCAATCTTTCCTTTGATGAATGGAATGTATGGTATCACAGTAATGAAGCTGATTCTCAGCTGGAAAAATGGGTGCAGGCGCCTCATCAGCTGGAGGATGTATATAATTTTGAGGATGCGCTGCTTGTGGGAAGCATGCTGATCACGATGCTGAGACATGCGGACAGAGTGAAGGTAGCATGCCTGGCACAGCTTGTGAACGTAATTGCTCCGATAATGACTTCCGATACGGGCGCATGGAGACAGACAATTTTCTATCCTTATATGCATGCCAGCGTTTTCGGCAGGGGAACAGTGCTGAACACACTGGTTCAGGCTCCTGTTTATGAAAGCAAAACCTACGGTGAGGTTTCCTGTCTGGACAGCGTATGTATCTGGAATGAAGAGGCGGAAGAACTGACCGTATTTGCAGTGAATAAGGATCTGGAAGAGGATATGCAGGTAACCTGCGATTTCAGACAGTTTGCAGATTATAAGGTCGTTGAGCATATCGTGCTGACCAATGATGATATGAAGGCAGTGAATACGGAGGCTGTTCCGGACTGTGTGGCTCCTGTTTACAGCAATGCTTCCGTTATGGAAGACGGACGTTTCAGCACTGTGTTCGGTAAGCACAGCTGGAATGTGGTAAGGCTGAAGAAGAATTAAGAATAGTAAGCATTGAATTTCAGAAAGCGCTTTCCCCGAAAAGGGAAGGCGTTTTTTATGGTATTTCAGGGGAAAAACCGGTGCTTTTGGACACTCGGAGAGAATTGGGTAAAAAAGAATGCGGAATCCAGCTTGCCAATAATCGGTGAGGGGACTATAATTGCCTCTTGTGAAAGTGACTTAAAGTATATGACAAGAGGTGTCTTCGATGGAAGAGAAAAAAGAAAAAGGGAATTTCTGGTTGACGGTGGCCACATTTATTGTCAACAAACGTAAAGCCATTTATGTGCTCTTTTTTATTGCGATTATTTACAGCGTGGTTTCTGTCAATAAGGTTTCGGTGAATCAGGATATTACCAAATATCTGCCGGCGGACAGTGAGACCAACCGGGGGCTGAATCTGATGGAGGAGCAGTTTTTGACCTATGGCAGCGCCAGGGTGATGGTGTCCAATATTACATATACGGATGCTCAAAAGCTGGTGGATGAGCTGGAAGCGGTCAAGGGCGTGAAGGAAGTGGCTTTTGACGATTCCGAGGATCATTACACGGGGACCAATGCTCTTTATGACATTACTTTTTCCGGAGAGGAAGAGGAGCAGATAAGCAAGGATGCCATGAACGCGGTCAGGGAAACGCTGGCGGACTACGATACCTATGTGTCTACGGAGGTCGGGGCGGAAGAGGAAACGAGCAAAGCCCTGGCAAAGGACATGAATCTGATCCTGGTGCTGGCCGTGATTATAATCGTTGCGGTGCTGCTGCTTTCCACAAAAGCATATATGGAAATTCCGGTGCTGCTGATTACCTTTGGCGTGGCGGCCATTTTGAACAAGGGGACCAACTACTGGCTGGGGACCATCTCCAGCGTCACCGATTCCATTGCGGTGGTGCTGCAGCTGGCGCTGGCGATTGACTATGCCATTATCCTGTGCGACCGTTTTATGGAGGAGCACGAGACGATGGATGCGGAAAGCGCCGTAAAGGTGGCGTTGTCCAAAGCCATACCGGAAATCAGCGCTTCCTCGCTGACCACCATTTCAGGTATGGTGGCCATGATGTTCATGCAGTTCAGGCTGGGCTATGACATGGGTATTGTGCTGGTGAAGGCGATTATTTTCAGCCTGGTTTCCGTATTCCTGCTGATGCCGGGCATCCTGCTGCTTTTTGCCAAAGGGATCGATAACTCCCATCACAGGTGCTATGTCCCTAATATAACGTTTGCAGGGAAGCTGGCGAATAAGACAAAATACATCATACCGCCGCTGTTTGTGCTGGTGCTTGTATTTGCTTTCCTCAAATCCAACGGATGTGAATACATATATGATACCAGCTCCGTGGAGAGTGCGAAAAAGAGTGAGTCAAAAATCGCCCAGGAGAAGATAGAAGGAGCCTTCGGGACCTCCAATCAGCTGGTGGTTATGGTTCCCAGGGGAAATTATGAGGCGGAAGAAAAGACACTGAAGGAAATAGAAAAGCTGGATTATGTGGACAGTGCCCTGGGGCTGGCCAATGTGTCCATCAATGATGATTATGTGCTGACGGATAAGATTTCGCCCAGGGATTTTTCGGAACTGGCAGATTTGGATATTGAGATTGTCAGGCTTCTTTATGTGGCCTACGCTTATAACCAGGAGCAGTACGGACCTGTTTTTACGGGAATTGATGAGTATGATGTCCCGATTATCGACATGTTCCTGTTCCTGTATGATCAGTATGAGCAGGGATATGTGACGCTGGATGATGAAATGGATAAAAACCTGAATGAGCTGTATGATACGCTGCATGATGCCAAGCAGCAGCTGCAGGGAGAGGATTACAGCCGTTTTGTACTGTCTCTCCGGCTGCCGGTGGAGGGGGAAGAGACTTATGCGGCGATGGATGAGATCAGAGGAATCTGCAGGCGGTTTTATCCCGGGAAGGATGTGATCCTGGTGGGAAATTCCACCAGTGATCATGATCTGATGTCTTCTTTTGGCTCTGATAACCTGATTATCAGCATCCTGACGGCGCTGTTTGTCATGATAATCCTGTTCTTTACCTTCCAGTCCGCGGGACTTCCCGTACTGCTGGTTTTGACGATTCAGGGCAGTATCTGGATTAACTTCTCCGTTCCGGCTTTGTCGGGGGAGCCTGTATTTTTTATCGCGTACCTGATTGTATCCGCAATCCAGATGGGCGCGACCATTGACTATGCGATTGTTATCTCCAACAGGTATCTGCAGCTAAAGCAGCTGATGCCGATAAAGGAGGCAATTGTGGAGACACTGAACCAGTCCTTCCCCACAATTTTTACGTCCGGCTCCATCCTGACCTGCGCGGGCTTCCTGATCGGCAGGATCGCCTCCGATGCCACCGTGGCTTCCATTGGTATTGCGCTGGGACGGGGAACGTTGATTTCCATTATCCTGGTACTGTTCGTGTTGCCGCAGATATTGCTGTTCGGTGACTATATTATTGAAAAGACGGCTCTTACCATAAATCTTTCCAAGTACAATGCTAGGGAAATCGGCGGAAGAATGTCGGTTACAGGGCATGTGAAGGGCTACATTCAGGGCGAAATCGATGCGGATATCAAGGGCAGCTTCCAGGGTAAAATGAATGCATCCCTGGAAACCTGGGTGCCCGGAAAGCAGACGAATATTGACATGCTTGATGGCGGAGGACAGGATGGCGGTACTTCGGAAGATACCGTTTCTCCGGAAGGCTGCGGGGCAGCGGAAGCTGCCGGGAAAGGAGGAGATGAGGAATGAAAGCAAAAGCATATATGAAAAAAACAGCGCTGACTTTTCTGCTGGCCCTTTCTCTCTTTGCCTCCGAAACAGGCAGATGCATGGCGGCAGAGCAAGGCAGCACGGGAAAGCAGGAAAATAGTGCAGCAAAAACAGGTGCAGCGGAAACAGAAACTGCTGTGCAGGAAACAGAAGTTGCGGACAGCATCGAAATATCCAATGTGCAGGAGCTTGAAAGCTTTGCACAGGAATGCAGGAATGACTGGTATAGTTACGGGAAGGTCTTTTCCCTGACTGCGGACATTGATTTGACAGGGACGGATTTTCAGGGGATACCATATTTTAACGGGACGCTGAAAGGAAACGGGCATACCATATCCGGGTTCTCACTTTCCAGGAAAGGTTCCGATTATGGATTTTTCCGCTATCTTGGGAAAAATGCGGTGGTTGAAGAGCTGACTGTGGAAGGGACTGTGCGGATGGACGGCAGCGCGGAAAATGTGGGCGGCCTGGCAGGTATGAATTTCGGCATGCTGTCTGGCTGTTCCTTTCATGGCACAGTGTCCGCATCCAAATCGGTCGGCGGAGTCGTAGGGTATAATAAGGCGGACGGGAAGGTGGTGGGATGCAGCGCATCCGGCACGGTTACGGCCACCAACGGCACCGGCGGTATATGTGGTGAAAATAAGGGGCTGCTTAAGGACTGCGTAAGCGAATGTGTGGTGAATGGAGAGGATTTGAAGCCGACGCTGGATTTGGATGGCGTGGATTTGGGAAGCCTGAATCTGACGCAGAATGTGGTTACCAGAAATGACAGCGGCGGAATTGCAGGGATTACCTCCGGGACTGTCACAGGCTGTATTAACCGCGGCCCGGTGGGGTATGCGCATGTGGGCTACAACGTGGGAGGCATTGCCGGAAGACAGAGCGGAACCATTATTGAATGTGAAAATGAAGGGGAGATTCTGGGACGTAAGGACGTGGGCGGTATTGCCGGCCAGGCTGAGCCTTATATGGAATCCGAATATTTGTCGGACCGTCTGGAAAAGCTGCAGGATGATCTGGGGACTATGAATCGTCTGGTGATACAGATGTCGGATGCTCTCAGCCAGACCTCCAGTGATGCCAGCGAGTATACAAAGGCGCTCCAGAAGCAGTATGAGGATACGATTGACAGCCTGAACCGGGAAGTGAATTCTCTCCGCGATACGATTTCCGAGGATCATCAGGAAACAAGGGACTATATCGACAGTATCAGCAGTGCGCTGGACAACATCGGAAATCTGGGAAATGATACGGTAAAACGGCTGGTGGATGGTGTCCGCAGTGACATCAATAACGCTATGGATACGGTCAACGGCGTTGTCGATGATGTGAAGAATGAGATTGATAAGATTAAGCCGGTTATCCCTGATAAGGGTGAGGATGGCAAGGGCGATACGGATCCTACGGAGATACCTTCTGAGGATGAGTCGGAAAGCGGTGGGGATGATAAGAACCATTCCGGCGGCAGCGGAGGAAATGGTTCCGATGGCAATGGCGGTTCGGGGAACCAGGGCGGCAGCTCCGGCGGCGGGGAAAGCACGGACAGCGGAAGTACGGGCGGCGGCACGGCGGACGGAAGCGATAGTACGGGTGGCAGCGGAGCCGGCGGAAGCGGAGCCGGTGGAAGCGAAAGTGCAGGTGAAAGCGGAGCTGAAGGAAGCAGCAGTGCGGGCGGAAGCGGATCTGAAGGAAGCGGCTCTTCCGGCGGGAATGGAAGTACGGACGGCGGCAGCGGTACGGAAAGCAATTCCGGCGGCGGTTCTTCGGACAGCGGTACCTCCGGAAAGGCGGAAAACCGTGAGAGCGGCAGTTCTGGTGGAAAGGGCAGCGGAAAAATAGAGGAAGCAGGCGTGCAAGGGTCGGACAGCGCACGGGCTTCTGTGCAGAAAAGACAGAATGGTGCGGCAGTATATGGCGTAAGGGCGCTTGTGGGACGAAATCAGGTCCGGGAGCTTACTGCGACAGGTGAAGAGGGGGCATTTATCAGCTGCACCGTTGTTGGCGGGACGGGTGATAGGACGGATGATGCTTCCCTAAATGGCGGCAGCAGTTCCGGCGGGAAGGAAGCCAACGGCGGCGGAAACGGTACCGGAGGGAACAGTAACGCCGGAGATAACAGTAGCGCCGGAGGGAACAGTAACGCCGATGGGAATAGCAGCACTGATGGGAAGAATGAGAATGGCGGCAGTGATGCAGGAGATAATTCCGATGCAAATCCGGGCGATGAAGGCGGGAATATAACCGATGGCAAGGATGAAATCAAAGATGAGATCAAGGATCAAATCGATGACATCAAGGATAAAACCGACAAGAAAAAAGGTGAGCTGAAGAAACCGGAGCCTGATCCGGAGATAGAATCCAACCTGAATAAAATGAAGGACGAAATATCCTCCATCTCCGGGAATATGAAAAATATTCAGAACACCATTTCCTCCACAGGAGATTCGGTATCTGATGCTGCGGGCAATATTTCCAATGAACTGACGGATCAGAGCAAGCTTTCCGGGGATACGATTGACAGCCTGACCGATTCCATTGACGGCGGCATCCAGAGTCTGACGGACAGCATGAAGGGCCTGATGAACACGCAGCAGCGGATTACGGATTCCATGAATGCGGATCTGAACATCCTGATGGGAAACGGCGATCCCCTGCTGGATGTTTCCTCCGGAAATGTGACGGAAAAGACGCTGGGAGTTATTTATGGCTGTATGAATAACGGGTCTGTGGACGCGGATATTAATCCCGGCGGTATTGCAGGGACCATGAATGTGGAATACGACTTTGATCCGGAGCTTGATCTGGATTTATCCAAGCTGACGGATGTGGCGGTACGCTCCACCACCAATGATGTGGTGATTCACTGTATAAATTACGGGAAAATAAATGCAAAGAAAAATAACTGCGGCGGCATTGCAGGCAGCGAGGAGCTGGGCCTGATCTATGACTGTGAAAATTACGGCGACATCAGTGCGGAAAGCGGAAAGAAGCTGGGCGGAATCGCCGGTGTCAGCACCAGCACCATCAATAAAAGCTATTCCTTCTGCAATATCAGCGGAGTGGATTATCTGGGCGGCATCGCGGGAGACGGCTATAACATCAGCGGCTGCGCGTCAATGTGCACTCTGGAAAGTGATGAAGGAGAGTATATCGGAAGTATCGCAGGGCATGTGAATGAGGAAGCGGAGCTTTCTGCCAATTATTTTGTTTCCGATGAATGGGGCGGTATTGATAACATCAACTATTATGGCAAGGCCGAGAGCTGTGCCTATGAGGAGCTGATGCAGAAGGAGGAGATACCCCAGGGCTTTACCACGGTTACCATTACCTTTAAAAACGAGGATGAGGTGTGCGGCACACTGACGATTCCTTACGGCGGAAGCATACAGGAAGAGGATGTGCCGAAGATTTCTGCAGAAGGCGGATATACAAAATGGAACATAGAATTTCCGGTCCGTAAGGTAACGGAAAATATTATGGTAGAAGCCGAAGAACAGAGGTGGACATTGAGCCTGGCCTCCGCACAAAAGGCGGAGAACGGCAAGCCGCTGTTCCTTCTGGAGGGTAATTTTTATGAAAATACGCTTCTTACGCTGGACGAATGCCAGTCTCCGGAAAGAGAAGAAGCCTGTGCCTATGCTTATTCCTGGTCGCTGGAAAACCAGCCCGAGGATGAGAAAACTTCGGAAATGACAGCACATTTCCTCATACCGGAAGGGGCTGACAGCGCACAGGTCTGGATTGCAGGCAGCGATGGTAAGTGGAAAATGGTGGAAACGAAAGAGGACGGAAGCTATCTGACTGCGTCCGTTCCCTATGGCTGTTCCTTTGCTGTTTATGGAATAACAGAAAGCAAGGTTATGTATTACGTGCTTGGCGTTGCCGGTGTGGCGCTTCTTATGGCGGTTATGATTGGCAGAGCAGGAAAACGGAGAAGGAACAGGAGGAAGGCGGCAAAAGAAGAAAAGACCACAAAAGAAGATTAGGCTACAAAACAAGAATACACAAAAATCGTTATAAATGCCGGATTATAGAATCAGACATTTCAAGAAGTATATAAAGCTGCGGAACCTTTCACGAAGACTCCGCAGCTTTATATTTTTTTGCAGCTTTATATTTTTTACAGTTATTAATTTTTTTGCAACTTATTCATTTCCAGGTGCAGCTTGCGTATCCTCACATTGCAGGATGAAAATGGTCTGCTATAATCAGTATATGGCTGAAGGCAGTAAGAGAGCTGAAAGCTATTTGAAGGAACGTTCTTAAAAATAAAGGTGGAAAAGGATAATGAAGATTAACAGGTTCCGGGAACCCGGGCTTTCTGAAGATTATATAGATATCCATTACAGGGAATATAATGAGAGAATCAGGAGGATAGTGGCTCTGGCAGGGAAGGAGCCGATGCTTCTGGGAAAACTGGAAGGAGAGCAGGTTTTCCTGAAGCCGGAGGAGGTATATTACTTTGAGGCGGTGGACAGGAAGTGCTTTGCCTGCCTGGAGGAAGAGGTATTTCAGGTGGAGCAGGGAATCCAGGCCGTGGCAGAGAAATATTCCGAACTCGGTTTTATCCGTATCAGTAAATCCATTGTGGTAAATATTTACAGAGTACGCAAAATCAAAGCAGATGTGAACATGAAAATGCAGCTTGTGCTGGATAACGGTGAAAAAGTGATTCTGAACCGTTCCTATAAAAATGATTTTCTGCAGTTTATCAGGGAGAGGAGAAATGAACATGCAACTCATTAACCGTAAAAATTTTTTCCCATCGGTTTGCTGTACCTATACGATATTGTCTCTGTTAAAAATTGCCACTGAGGCCTTTACACAGGGAAAATGGGAAATTGATCAGCAGAATTTTGTTATGATATTCTGTATATCGCTTGTTGCCACCTTTGTACTGTCACAATACTATCGTTTTCAGCGTTTTCCGCCGCTGGCGGTAATTTTGGGGCAGTATCTGGTGATACTTGGCGGAATTATGTTTACTATTTGGGTGATAGGACATTTTACGGAATTATCCGAATATGCTTACCTGGATATGTTCCGGTCCTTCACCATTCCTTATGTGATCATTGCAGGCTGGTATTATATATCACTTTTCCAGGAAATAAAAAAAGCGAATGAAATGCTGGAGGAAATCAGAAAGGAGAAAAAAGATGGAGACAGCTATGAAGACTATGACAGATAAAAAAAGAGGATGGGGGCTTTTATCGCTTGGGCTTGATGCTTTTGCGGGCCTGGGGCTGGAGGTGGTTTATGCTTTTTTGCTGGAACCCCTGCTGTACGGGGCATCCATGGAGGGGTGGAATACCTGGCAGACGATTGTACACTGGATTATCACCTGTATTTCCTGGGGACTGGTGGCGGCCTGGGTACTGCGGACGGGGGAAAAGAAGTATGGCCTGAAGCTGTTTGAGGGCAGCCTGAAAACGGTTAAGCTCTGGCAGTGGGCGCTGGTGGCGGCGGGAGCGGCACTTAAAATCTACGCCTCTGTGATGGACTGGGGAGGTTTTAAGGTATATCTTGAATGGAAGTCCCATGGCACGCTTCTTTTTATCTTCCAGTACATATATTATGTGTTTGAAACGCTTCTTTTTACACTGATTCTGGTGTTTGCCCAGTTGGCCTTTGAGACCTGGTTTAAAAACCGGAAAATTCCCTATGGCGGGATTGTCATGGGGCTGACTTGGGGGCTTGGTCACATTTTTACCAAAGGAAGTCTTTTGATAGGGCTGGAAGGAGTTGCGATTGGGCTTTTGTTCGGTTCGCTTTACCTGCTGCTGAACCGGAACCTGAAGGGAACCATGGTACTGCTTTTCTTATTGTTTGTTCTATAAAATGCGGCTTACAGTCCGTACCCTGTTCAGGCTCCCGCCGTCCGGTGCCTGTGCCTTTGTGTCCGCCGCATGGGACAGGGAAATGTAAAATTACCACTGGCATTCGGGAAGAAAATCTGGTAAAGTTCCTTTAGAAGTGATGTGTCCGTTCGGTCCCCGCTTATGATAATTAACAGAAAGGAACCATGATAATGCTTCCAGAAAGCTTTGTAAACAGAATGAAAGAAATGCTGGGGGAGGAATATGAGGCGTTTTCCGAGGCGCTGAGGGAGGAAAGGCATCAGGCCCTGCGGGTGAATCCGCTGAAGGCGGAGCCGGAGGCTTTTGCGCGGACGGGGCCTTTTTCCCTGACGCCGGTTCCCTGGGCGAAAACAGGTTTTTATTATGACGGGGCGCAGCAGCCCGGGAAGCATCCGCTTCATGAGGCGGGCGTTTATTATATCCAGGAGCCCAGCGCCATGGCGCCTGCACAGTTCCTGCAGGCGCGTCCGGGGGAAAGGGTTCTTGATTTATGTGCGGCGCCGGGAGGGAAGAGCACCCAGATCGCGGCGCAGATGAAGGGCGGGGGACTGCTGGTATGTAATGAAATCCATCCTGCCCGGGCTAAAATACTGTCTGAAAACATAGAACGGATGGGCATCCGCAATGCGGTGGTCACCAATGAGACGCCGGAGCGGCTGGCGGAACGTTTTTCCGGGTTTTTTGACCGGATTCTGGTGGATGCGCCCTGCTCCGGGGAAGGGATGTTCCGTAAAAATGAAGAAGCCTGCGGGGAATGGAGCCTGGAAAATGTGGAGATGTGTGCAGAAAGACAGGATACGATTCTTGACAGCGCGCAGCAGATGCTGCGAAGCGGCGGGCTTCTTGTGTATTCCACCTGCACCTTTGCCCCGCAGGAAAATGAAGGGAGCATCAACCGTTTTCTGGATCGCTTCCCGGATTTTACGTTGGTGAATGTGGATATGCCGGAGGGTTTTGAGGCAGGACGGCCGGACTGGGTGCCTGGCGGAAGGGAAGAGCTTGCCAGGACAATGCGGCTGTGGCCTCATAAAATCAGGGGCGAGGGGCATTTCCTGGCGGTTCTTAAAAAGGAAGGCAGCGTATCGGAGACGGAGTGGATGCCTGTGCGCCGGGACGGCATAAAGGGCCTGTCGGTGAAGGAATATGCGGATTATCTGGAATTTGAAAAGCAGTATCTGACAATAAGGCAGGAAGGGATTTTTATTGCCTTCGGTGATCAGCTTTATCTGGCGCCTCAGGGAATGCCGCCTCTTAAGGGGCTGAAGGTACTGCGGCCGGGACTGCATCTGGGCACGAGAAAAAAGAACCGGTTTGAGCCTTCCCATGCGCTTGCCCTGGCGCTGAAGCCGGAGGAGGTGCGTTTTTCCTGTGACCTTCCCTCAGACAGCCGGGAAATTTATGGCTATCTGAACGGAGAGACGTTCCGGGAGGATGTGGGTGTTTACCGCGAGGAAGGCGGAAAGGGCTGGCATCTGATAACAGCGGACGGCTACAGCGTCGGCTGGGGCAAGCTGGCCGGTGGAATCATGAAAAATCATTATCCCAAGGGGCTGAGAAAGAACTGGAGCTGCTGAGGCGGTTTGCAGTATCTGCCAAATGTACGAAATCAGGCATGGGACAGATCGGGAAATCTCAGCCTGTGCCCGTCGAAGGGATTTTCTTTCGGAATACGTGTAAAAAGAGTGTCATCCTCATTGGAAAGCGGTGTGGGAAGGCTGTCTGGGATTCCATCCGGCAGAAATCCCAGAACCGCTTTTTGCGTGCCTGCAGGAGCAAGGCAGGACAAAATTTCCTGCAGGGAGTGACCCGGGGGACAGAAAATATCATGGCAGAGTAACGTCCCGGATGTTACATCCTGTTCTGCGACTGCTGCCGCGTCGTAGTCCGGCAGATAATACACACAGTCCTTCAGAAACGAACCGCAGTAAAACATCAGCAGGTTAAAATTATCCAGGGAAGGCAGCAGGGAAAAGGGATTGGACATCCGGTAATGGGCTTCCAGCAGGCTGTGGCCGGAAGGAGAGTCCATATCCAGCCGGCGCGCCTTTCCCCGTTTTCCGTCCGCAGAAGGGGCAAGCGGAAGGCTGCACTGGTATTCTGTTTCCCTGCGAAAACCGAAACGGGGATAGAAATCCAGTACGGTTTCGTTGGCAAACAGATAGAAGCCGTCGCAGCGCTCCTCCCAGTCCCTGAAGATTTCTTCAATCAGATAGCGGGAAAGCCCCTGGTTGCGGTAAGCCGGATGGGTCATGACTGTGCCCAGCTGGATATAGTTTTTTATCTGCCCGTTCCAGCGGGTTTTCATCAGATTGACGGATACATTTGCGGCAGCAGTACCGCCGTCCATCAGGGTATAGGGCTGATAGCGCTGTGACCAGCAGCCGTTTTCATACCAGCCCTCAAAGGACAGCTGAAAGGTCTGCATGGCCAGAGCGTTAAAGGCATTTCTTACAGGCGCGGTATCACGCACATTTTTTTCCAGCTTGTATTTCATTTGTTTCCCTGTTCCTCCCTGTTCAGTTCCTTCAGCCGTTCATTCATTTTTCTTGCTTCCCTTCTGTTGTAAAAGAAAAAAATACTCCAGATTGCCGTAAAAATCAGAACGCCCAGGATGATAAAGGTCATCATGTACCATTTATTTTCCAGCGGGATCCATCCCAGATAAAAAGCGGCCAGAAAATATCCGCTCATGCCAAGCGTGAAATGAATCAGAATCTGTATACCGAGGGAAAGCCTGTCAATTCGGTAAACGATGCTGGTGGAGCCGCAGGCGATACCAACAAATACGGCGCCCAAGGCCTGCCTTGGAAAATTATTCACAATAGGCGCAAGGAAAGCCGGGCCGCTGATGAGATAGCCGATAAGGCAGGTAAATACGAAAAAGGTGCAGCCCCATGAAATTCCCAGGAAAAGATAGTTGATAACTTTTTTTACGCTCATATCTATACCCCCAGTCGTTGTTTGAATTGCTGACGGTAGCTTCGGGTAATCACTTCCTCCACTCCGTTTTTCATCACAAGCTCCATCGTGCCATTGAAAGAGGCTTCTACATGGCTGATCCGGCGGATGCTGACAAGCGCCGACTTGGAAATGCGCACGAAATTTTTTCCCAGCTGTTTTTCCAGCTCGTACAGAGGCCTGTTTAACAGAAAGCGCCTTTTCTGCCGGTCGTAGAGCGCGAGCTCGCGACCCTCCGTGCGGATAATTTCTATGGCGTCCGGCTCAATAAGATAGGTTTTCCCATCACGCTGGGCGGGGAACACGTTTTCCTCCCCTTCTTTTTCCAGAAGCGATATGGCGGCCTGCAGGTTCGGGGTCAGCCTGGCGGCGTTTATGACCGCGCAGGGTTCCTGGCAGGCCGGATCGATTTTCAGCTCCACACGCATGGGCGGTTCCCTCCTTAGATTCGGTTCAAGCCTTTTAAAGCAGCTGTGAACTGACTGGTTATAACATTTTTCCAATACATTATATCCGCTCTGCGGGTGTGGGCCTTTGGCGGAATTTAGCGCCCGGATTTCTGCGGCGGGCGCAGAAATCAGCATGCGCAGATATAATGTCCCTACGCCAACATTATATCATAAAACGGGGGAAAGGAAATGCGTTTTATCTCCGGTATCAGCAGGTTGCCCTGCAAAACCTGCATTTCGTACGCCGTCTGTTGCCGTGCGGGCTGCAGCTGCTTATGATGAAGAAAAAGGAAGATAACTGTGAGGGGTGCTGAACAGTTATAAAGGAGGAATGCATATGGATAAGACACTTGTGGAAATAGATGGACTGCGGCTGGATTATGGGGCGGTATGTGCGGTGAAGGACGTATCCTTCCGCATGAAGGCAGGAGAAATACTTGCCGTCATCGGGCCTAACGGCTCCGGGAAAACCTCTACGGTAGAATGTGTGGAGGGACTGCGCAGGCCCACTTCAGGGAGCGTGCAGGTTTTCGGGGTGAACCCGCTTAAGAACCGCAGTCAGGTGTACCGGGAAATGGGGATACAGCTGCAGGAGGCGGAATATCCTGACAAAATTAAAGTAAAGGAGCTTTGCGGGCTGTTCGCTTCTTTTTATGAAAATCCTGCCGACTGGCATCTGCTCCTACAACAGCTGGGCCTGGGGGAAAAGGCGGGCCGTGCGGTAAAAAAACTGTCCGGCGGGGAAAAGCAGCGGCTGTCGGTGCTCCTTGCCCTGCTGCCCCGTCCGCGTCTGCTGATCCTTGATGAGCTGACCACCGGGCTTGATCCGGAAATCCGCCACGGCCTGTGGGAAAGCCTGCGGCGGATAAAAGAGGCGGGAACCGGCATTTTGCTGGTGTCCCATTATCTGGATGAGGTGGAGGCCCTTGCGGACCGGCTTCTGTATCTGGTGAACGGACAGCAGGAATTCATGGGGACGCAGGAGGAATTCCGGGCGTATGTGAAACGGAAGACACAGGGGGAAGGCTGGAGGGAGGATATGTCTCTGGAAAAGATGTATCTGTTGATTTCGCCCAAAACGAATGTGGTGACCATGGAGGGGATATTATGAAAAAACTGCTGGCTGTTTTCCGTATTGAGGCATTGCTGTTTCTGAGAGATTTTTATGGCTTCTTTTTTACCTTTGTTTTTCCTCTCCTGATGCTGTTGCTTTATGGAAGCATTTATGGAAATGAGCCTTCGGCTTATTTCGGAGGCAGAGGGACGATGGATGTTTCCGTGCCGGCCTATTCGGCCATGATCATCGGCGTTACCGGGCTGATGGCGTTTCCGTTGACGCTGGCCGGCTATAAGGAAAGCCGGATTTACAAACGCTTTGACGCCACTCCGGCGGGGAAGGGCGTGGTCATTGCGGCGCAGGTGCTTGTCAACCTGCTGATGACGCTGGCTGGCTTTGCGCTGCTGTTTGCGGCTGGAAAGCTGGTTTATGATATCAAAACCGAGGGCAGCTTTTGGGCTATTCTGGGTGCGCTGCTTCTGTCCATCGGCGCTGTTTTTTCCCTGGGTTTTTTCTTTACGGCAATTGCGCGGGATATGAAAATCAGCAACCTTCTCTGTTATGTTTCCTATTTTGTCATGATTTTCCTCTCCGGGGCGACGATGCCGAAGGAAATGTTCCCTGAGGCGGTGAAAAAGTTTTCCGCGTGGCTTCCGCTGACCTATGTTGTGGAGCTTCTGCAGGGCGTATTTCTGGGGGCGGCATTTGAGGAATACAGGAAGAGCCTGGTGGTGCTGGGCACAATCCTGATTGTCTGCACGGCGTCGGGGGCGGCGCTTTACCGGAGGAAGAGCTGGGTGTAACGTTGGGAGGAAATAGGGAGAGCTGCAGGCTTTGGGAGGGGAATGGCAGGGAGTTTGTCCGAGCAAGTGCAATGCGGACAGGAAAATTCCGCAGTAATATGGGATAAATGTGAGAAATTGCCGGAAGAAGCGGGGAAGAGAAAAAAATTTTTAGGCGGGTATACAAAAGCGTGGAAAAAGACAATATTTTCTGGAAAAAACAGGAGTATACAGTTATAATGGTTTTGTGTAGAAATTTTGTAGCAGTTCAGCTCGTTGTACTGTTACGAGATTTGAGAACTTTTTTTGGCAGCAGGACGGCAGGGAGAAGATACGGATTTTCCGTTTTTTCTGCTCCGCTGTCACATCAAAGAACAAGGAGACGTGAAGATGAAACAGGACATGATCGTTATACTGGACCTGGGCAGTACGGAAAACACTGTTGTTGCGCGCGCAATCCGTGACATGGGTGTGTACAGTGAAATCCATCCCCATGACATCACGGTGGACGGGCTGAAGGCTCTGGACAATGTAAAGGGTATTATTTTAAACGGCGGAGAAAACCGCGTGGTTGACGGCAAGGCTGTGGATATCGATCCCGCGCTGTATGACTGCGGTTATCCGGTTATGGCAATTAACCATCCCACTGCCAAATGTGAACAGAAATTTGACTCGGTTCCCGCGCAGGAGGTTCTGAAGGATTTTGTTTTGAATCAGTGCAAGGCGGAAACCAACTGGAATATGAAGAATTTCATTGAGGATCAGGTGGAGCTGATTCGCCGTCAGGTGGGAGATAAGAAGGTTCTTCTGGCCCTGTCAGGCGGTGTGGATTCCTCAGTAGTGGCCGCTATGCTGATTAAGGCTATCGGGCAGCAGCTGGTATGTGTGCATGTAAACCACGGCCTGATGCGTAAAAATGAGTCCGAAAGCGTAGTCGAGGTATTCCAGAACCAGCTGCATGCAAACCTGATTTATGTGGATGCCACGGAGCGTTTCCTCGGCAAGCTGGAAGGCGTTGCGGATCCGGAACAGAAGAGAAAGATAATTGGCGGAGAGTTTATCCGTGTATTTGAGGAAGAGGCCAGAAAGCTGGACGGCATTCATTTCCTGGGACAGGGAACCATTTATCCCGACATCATCGAAAGCGGCACCAAGACTGCAAAAATGGTAAAATCCCATCACAATGTGGGCGGCCTGCCTGAGGATCTGCAGTTTGAACTGGTAGAGCCTTTGAAGCAGTTGTTCAAGGATGAGGTTCGTGCCTGCGGTATTGAGCTGGGCCTTCCTGCGAGCATGGTTTACCGTCAGCCCTTCCCCGGCCCCGGACTGGGTGTGCGTTGTCTGGGCGCAATTACCCGCGACAGGCTGGAGGCTGTAAGAGAGTCTGATGCGATTCTGAGAGAGGAATTCGAAAAAGCCGGCTTGGATAAGAAGGTTTGGCAGTATTTTACGGTAGTGCCGGACTTTAAGTCGGTTGGTATGAAAAATCATGCCAGATGCTTTGAGTATATGGTGATTATCAGGGCAATCAATACGATTGATGCCATGACCGCAAGCATTGAGAAGGTGGACTGGGATGTGCTGGAGAAGATTACAAACCGGATTCTGAATGAAGTGGAGAATGTGAACCGGGTTTGCTATGATATGTCGCCTAAGCCGCCGGCTACGATTGAGTTTGAATAAAAAAATGGAGCTCGGAAATCCAGCATTTATGCGGGTTTCCGGGCTCTTGCTATGTCGAATGAGTACAGTTTGAGTACAAAATTTAATATTATTAAAATATTTTTTTAGCTTCGATAGTTGATATAAATAATTGGAGTGTAACCGGATAGACGAACTTCTTTTTTCCATTGATCTATGCGATTTTTTAACATAAGCATATCCAAAGAACACAAATCCACTTCATTGTTTTGGATGATTGGTAGATTTTCTGTACGTTCAAGTATAAACCAAAGTCCAACATGAGAGATTAGGGGCATATCAACTATCTCACCATGTTTGTATTTTTTTAAAGCAGTAAGAGATTGGTCAATTGCATAGCACAAATCGGATGAAGCTTTTCCCTTTTTCACAGCAAACATAGTAGCAGTGGCTTTTTCATATAAATCCATTTTTTCAAATCCATCGGATGTTCCCACTCTATCATGATTAGAAAATGTTCCTTCTTGTTCTCTTAATAAATTAAAACAACGTTCAGCATAATATTTTTGCTTAAGAGATTTTTTAATCTGACATTCTGTTTTTCCATTATATTTTGCGGCATTCTTTTCAAGAACATATTTTTCATCTACAAATTGATTGTGTATTTGATCGTTAAAATCATACTCATTTTTGTAGAGAACTTGGATTTCTTTTATTGACTCGTTTAAATAAGTCAAATAATCATGATTGAATAGATACCATTTACCTCCTGATAAAACACACTTGTTTTCATCATCTGTATATTCAATAATATCTTTTAAATGTAAACTTACAACAGATTCGCCATTTCTGTATCGAACCAATCGAATTTTGGTAATTTTATCTATTGTGTCAATAGAGTTATCCTGACAAAATTGTTTGACAGTTTCAATTGTGAGATGAGTTAGGTTTTCTGTTTCTGATTTTAAATATTTTAATTTGAATTCATCATCCAAATGATTGAATATTTCACTTGTACCTATTATTTCAAGTTCTGGAATTGAAAACAGAGGAGTGTTTTGCTTGCCTAATAATGTTTCCGTTAATATGAATTCCATCTTTTGATTAAGTATGTCTAAAAGAATATCATCTTTTACGAGTTGAAATAACGGAATTTTATATTTAACTTCGTCAGCTGGGATTTCTAATATATCTTTAACATATAGAATTACATCCAAAATACCATCTATGGATTCATTCTCGATATTAAAACGTATAGAATTTCCTATTTCGATAGCTGGTTTAAAAAGAAGAAAGTTTTCATCAAGTTTAACATTTACTTTAAGTTTAGAAAAAGATTCACCACTATTAAAATCTAATTGATTGTAATTGATGTAGGTGTTGATCGTTTTGTTGCGAGTAAGGTTGGGTGAAGTTAAAGTTGTTGTTTTGATATTTGTATATTCCATACGAGAAGCAAAGTTAAAGCCAAAGTCTCTGTCGCAAAATTTATCAATTTTAAAATAAGAACTACCAAAAGTTACGGCATAAGCACTTTCAATATTTTCATCAATTTCTTCAATTAATAAAACAGCTTTAGGTGATTTGAAAGCGTAAAAAGGTTGCTCATCAAATTCATTTAAAAGCCAATTCCATGAAAGGGCTTCGTCACTTTGGTGTGGTTCCTCTAAGTAAAGTGTGGCACCAAATTCATGATTGGTGTTATTGACATTTTTAGTTTTAAAGATTGTTTGTTTTCGCTGCAAACTACTTGAAGATAAATCTTGCAAACATGTTTGAAATTTATTGGGGTCAATTCGATATAAATTTATGTTAGCCATATAGATACCTCCGAGTTTGTATTAGCAGTCAGGATTTATTTTTAATTTGATACCATCAGACGTATCAAGTAACATTTGACTTTTTTGCAATTCCAATTCTACTTTTTCTTTCGTCTCTGCAATTTCATCAATAGCTGCCAGAGTAGCTTCATTTGGATTTTCCCCAGCAGATTTTAAAGCACTCTGGTAGATGAAATTCATCTTTTCCCATTTCATTAAGTCATTGAATACCTTAAAATTTCTAATATTTAACAAAGTGTCCTGCAAGGATAAGGTATGTTCTTTACCTCTGGTGCTATAGCCAAATTCCAAATAAGAGGAAAGGATAGGATTGAACTGTATAGATACTGTTTCATCCTTTAACAGCTTATCTTCTCCACGCTCGCCGGTAATCTGGAGGATACCAGAATTACAAAGCACCATAAGTACACCCATCAGATCGCCGACTGTTTCCAGACGGAGTCCGGCAGTATCGCTACCGTTTAGGGCGTTATAACTTACACCAAGAGCAGCTGCAATCTTCTCTAACTGAGGAGGTTGTGGCTGCATTTTATTTGTCTCATATTTTCGGATGGAAACAGGATGTATGCCAGTCAGTTCAGCCAGCCTGTCCTGGGTGATATCGATTTGCTTTCTGTAATATTTAATTTTTTCGCCAATGGTCATTTAAATCACCTTCCATGTATCGAGATAGCTACATTATACCATGTGACAATTTTTTTTGCTACCTGCAATTTAAAATACTTGACAATAGCGAGAACGCTACATGTAATGAGAATATGCAAAGTAGCGAATACGCTATAAAAGCAAAAAAGGGAGGACACCACATGACAGAAGAAAACAAAATTTATATTACTGCAAGCGAACTCGCAGAGATGTTGGGAGTATCCGTAGGACATTCCTACAAGATTATCCGAAGATTGAATCAGGAGCTTTTAAAAGATGGTTATCTGGTAATTGCGGGGAAAGTTCCCAGACGGTATTTTGAAAAACGTTGGTATGGATACAGTGCGTAAGGAGGAATGAGCATGAAAGCAGAAAAAGACCCGAAAACAGGGAAAGGGACGATACAGTACCGATATACAAATTGGCAAGGAGAACGCAAGAAATCAACAAAAAGAGGGGTTGACACTAAACGAGAAGCAGAAGAATGGGTGCGGAATTTCCTTGTTACACAAAAAGCGGACTTTGATATGAAGTTTGAAGATTTTCTGAAATTGTATTATGAAGATATGAATACACGTCTGCGTGAACACACCATGAGAACAAAAAGATATATTATCGACCTGAAAATTCTTCCGTATTTTGGACAGAAACGTGTGAATGACATTACAGCGGCGGATATCCGAAAATGGCAGAATGAGTTGATTAAAAAGAATTATTCTCAGACTTATCTGAAAACCATCAATAATCAGTTGAGTGCATTATTTAACTATGCAGTAAAATTTTATGACCTGAAAAGCAATCCATGCAAAAAAGCTTGAAGTATGGGTAAGAGTAGGGCAGAGGAAATGAGCTTCTGGACAGTAGAAGAATTTAAACAGTTTATTGATTGTGTGATGGATAAGAGGCAGCCCTATATGGCGTTTATGGTGTTGAATTGGACTGGAATACGATTGGGTGAGCTTCTGGCTCTGACTGCGGCAGATGTTGATTTTGAAAAACGAACTATCTCTATCACGAAATCCTATCAGTGTTTAGGAAAGAAAGATGTTATCACACCACCAGAGACATCAAAAACCAAGAGAGTAATTACAATTCCGGAGTTTTTGGCAGCGGATATTAAGGACTATATCGACAATTTGTATGGTGTAGGGGAGAATGACAGAATGTTTCCGATTACGAAATATTTTCTGGAACATGAAATTAAGCGTGGGATTAAGGAAAGCGGTGTGAAAAAAATAAGAATTCACGATTTGAGACACAGCCACGCAAGTATGCTGATAGAGCTTGGATTTTCTCCATTGGAGATAGCTGACAGGCTGGGACATGAAAAAGTTGAGACAACCTTAAATACGTATTCTCATCTTTATCCGAATAAACAGGCAAAACTGGCTGACCGTTTGGATAGTGAAAATAGGGAGGCAATGTAATGAGTGGATTAGATAAGAACAGAAAAAGAAACCAGACAATTTGTTTTCGTATGACTGCGGAAGAACGCCGAGAACTGGAAGCTCGTATTACAGTGAGTGGAATGCCGAAAGGAAAATATTTCATTCAATCGCTTCTTCATCAGGAAGTTAAGATTGCAGTTGGAAAATATCAGAGCGATAGATTGAGTCTTGAAATAAAGAGATTGTAGGAACGTTTGAATGGGCTGGAAACGGAGAATGAAGAGATTTATGAGATGCTGGCTGATTGTCGGGAATTGATGAAGCAAGTAATTATAATTACAGATAAGAGTCAAAGAACCAGATTGATAGCAAGTGATTTTAAGACGGTGGTGCAGGATGATGAAAAATAAAAGCCTTTAAGTGTCGGCAAACACCTAAAGGCGGAGACTTGGTAGAAATCCCAAATCGATCATTAAGGATATTCTACCAAAGTCTTCATCGTCTTTCAACCAGAAATGGAGGATATTTTGGATAACAGAAGAAAAGAAGCAAATTTGAAATTGATTAATATGGAACAGGTAGAAGTAGAGAAAATTGATTGGCTGTTCTATCCGTTTATACTGTCTGGAAAATTATCATAAATTGTTTGATAATGCGGTTGAACGGTACAATGCGAGGCAGAAGCGAAAAGACCGGCGTGTGGATGATTATTATGAAAAAATCAGAATTGGTCGTCAAGAAAAACTGTTTCACGAAGTAGTTATGCAAGTTGGAAATAAGAACGATTGTGGAGCGATGACAGAGAATGGTCTGTTAGCACAGAAGATATTGTACGAGTATATGCAGGAGTTTGAACAAAGAAATCCTACGCTTCGGGTATTTGGTGCATTTCTGCATATGGATGAAGCAACCCCTCATCTGCACATTGATTTTGTACCCTATGTTAAAGGATGGAAGGGAAAAGGAATGGACACGAAGGTGTCAATGAAGCAGGCATTGGCAGAACTTGGTTTTACAGGTGGATCAAAATCGAAGACAGAATATGATCAATGGATAGAGCATGAAAAAGAAGTGTTAGCTGTTGTTATGGAAAAATACGGAATAGAGTGGGAGAAAAAAGACACCCATGAAGAACATCTGTCGGTTCTGGGTTTTAAGAAACAGGAACGTGCAAAAGAAGTTGCTGAACTGGAAGCGAAATGTGTGGATTATCGGGGAGAATTGGGACAAATACAGGAGCAAATAGTCCATGCAAATGCTGAGATGGAGCAGATAGAGTTTGATACACAGGAAGCGAAGGGTAAAGCAAAAAAAGCGGAACAAAAGCTCCAAAATCAACAGAAAAAAATTAAGGAACTGGCTCCCATTGTCGAGGGACTAGAAAGCCTTGCTGCGGAATATTCATCAAGGCCAGAAGAATGGTTGCCGGAGATTGGGAGGTTGGAATCAGCAAAATTCTATCGAGATAAGAAAATTAAACCGCTGTTAAAAGAAATCGTGGATGTGCTACACAGCCTTTATTTGAAATATCGCACGATATCCAATAAATATGACAGACTGGAAACTTTTTATAATCAAGAATTGTCAGCGAAGGAAAGGATTCGTAATCGACTTGATGATGTATTGATGGAAAATGAGCAGCTTCGTAGTATAGAAATGGATTATCGGAGGACGAAAGCGGTGCTTGGTTCAGATGTGGTGGAGTCGGCGGTGAGAACGGTGAGACAATGGGAACAGGCGATTGAAGAACAGAGACGTGTTACAAAAAGAAAACATGATAGAGATACAAGATAAGTGAATATAGGAAAGTGAGGAAATGATTATGCAGGAATTGAAGATATGTATTTATGAAAATGGATTGCAGTATGAGCTTGTTGGGGATTTTTATATTCCGGTGTTGAAACTGCCGGAGGAAAGCAGACCGATTGGGCATTATGGACAATTACTCAGGGAATATTTGAGAGAAACTTCTCCGGTCAGATTTAATAATCTGGTGCTCTCTGGTGAATTGTGGACATATTTGGCTGATGTAAATGAACATGCAGAGGAAAGAGTGGATGTGATTATCAGACAAATGAAAGTAGCAGAGGGGGTGACAGAGGATTTGAAGGTAGAAAACCAAATGGAGTGGGTCGGAAGGATGAATAATATCAAGAATCGAGCGGAGGGAATTGTATTGGCTGAGCTTGTGTATATTTAATGAAAAGAAGATTAATCTTATGATAACGGAGGGCGAATTATGTCCTCTCTATAATTGAAAAACTCAATATATTATTGAAAAAGGAAGAGAGTGGTAATATACTATTTTTAAAACGTAAAATAGTTTTGGAAATGTACAGGAGACGTATAAATGGGAATCTGTTATAACAAATTATGGAAAATATTGATTGATAAAAATATGAGTAAAACGGAATTAGTCAAGGCGACAAAAATTAGTACAAACGCAATGGCAAAGCTTGGAAAAAATGAGGATGTCAGGGTTGAAGTGTTGGTAAAAATTTGTAGTTATCTTGGTTGCACGATGAATGACATTTTGGAGATTATTCCAGAGAAAAAGATTGAAAGATGAGGTGTGGATTATGAATGAACAGTTAACTATGATGGATGAGAAGTCTTTGCAGATGATGGAATCAAACGGTGGATTTGAGATTGCTCCATGTGAAGGTTTGTTTGATTTTGAAGATAAGAGTCGTTTTACAAAATTAGAGTTGGGATCCGCACAAAAAATGCATATTAGTGCATTGGTTCAGCAAGTGCCTGCAGCGATGTCTGCTGGCGCAATGGCACAAGCATATACAGTTAAATTTCCACAAGGGTTACCGCATACACTTACAGCATTGAATCAGGGTGGAGTAGGTTCCATGATTCGAGAGAATGGGAAATTTGTTGGTTCAGCTTCTTTTTATGCAATGTCTACACAAGCTGCCATTATGGGAGCTTTTACAGCTATGTCAGTTGCTTCAGGACAATATTTTCTTGCTCAGATTAACAGTGAGATGAAGATGATGAATCTGAAACTTGATGAAATTCTTGAATTTCTATATGGGGATAAAAAGGCTGAACTAATGGCAGAAATGAGTTTTATCAGATACGCATATGAAAATTATGCTTCGATTATGTCTCATGAACAGCAGAGAATGGCAACAATTATAAGTCTTCAAGAGGCAAGGAAAGTTGCTATGAAGGATATCGAATTTTACATATATGATCTTGAAACAACGGTTTCTCGTAAAACGAAGGATTATGCAGAGTTGGATTCAAGAGTGGGTAAATCATTCCAGATAAAAGAAAGTTTGGAACTTTCTCAACAACTCTATGTTATGAGCAGTATGATGGAAGTATATTTTGCCCAGAATCAAGATCCAGAATATCTGAATGCTATTGAAAGAGATATGCTTGCTTATATTGATAAGTGTGATAAACGAATGTTAGGCAGTTTCAGTACCTTAAAAGGACACATAGGTGCTTATAAAGCAAAACCGATGGAAAGAATTGATAAATCTGTACACGAAAAGAGTGTGGGTGCATTGATTGATTCTTTGAATAATGGGGAAGAGTCAGCTATGCGTGCTGCTGTTAGATCTGCATTGCATGTCTCTACAAAGAAAGCTGAATATTACCTTAGTGATGATGGAAATGTTTATGTTAAAGCATAATAAGTAAAAATGAGCGGATTATATGCTAAGAAACTGCATTAGAGATTAGAGAAAAGGAGACAAAATTTTATGGGATATGATGCATTTGTTCATATTGATAGAAAAAAGTATACGGAAAAAACTATCGAAGATCTAATTTTAATGCTGGGATATGAAAAAAGAAAGGGTTGGTTTTATTGCGGAAATGATGAGGAATATAAATATGAAGCAGGGGTTCAAGTCTGGAAATATGGAGAAGATGAAAATAAGCAAGAAATTACTTACAGAATAAGAGTGCAGGCTTTTGGTAGTGGTTACGATTTGAAAAAGGCAAATGAGACTATTTCTGCTTTGAAAAAATACTGCTCTGCGTGGTTTGAAAGTGATGTAGGTAAGAATAGATATTTTGAAACGGGAGAACTAATTAAGGGAGCCGAAAACGGATGTTATATAGCAATAAGCCATTTGGACAATAACTTTTCGTTGTTGGCACATTCTTTAACGAAATATCCGGAAGATTTAGAGGCTGAGGAAATGATGTATGAATATGGGATACCAACACCAAGTTCTTTTAATGCAAATGTTTATTTAGCATATTTATGTGCGCTTATAGAAGAATATTTTCGTTCGACGTATATTGCACTATTAAAATATTCTGATAAAAAAGATAAAATATTGAATTGTAAATTTTCGGCATATGATTTGATTGAGATTAGCGAAGGGAAAAAAACTATTGAAGAGGCATATGCCAGAATGTTGTCATTTCAAAATATTCAAAAGATTGTAATGAATTTTAAAAATTTAGATAATAGACTTGATATTGGTTCGCCACTAAAAAAACCTTATCATGGCAGAAAGAAAAGTTTATATGATCAAATAGATGAAATATTTGAAAGAAGACATAAGATGGTTCATCGGGTGGATGTAGATTGTAATTATACTTCAGAGCTATTATCGAAAGATATAGATGATATAAAAGTAGCATTAACAAGAATTTATCAGTATGTATGTAAGCAGTACGGTTGGGAGGAACAGGTAGTTAGTTTATAAGAATAGTATTTGATGTTTTGAATAGGTTTGAAAAATAATGTATTCGTTTTCTGAGTATATTTTGAGTACAATTTTTATGACAAACAAAAACACATATGATAATATGGCGAATATTGTGAAGAAAAGTAGCTAATGAGCTATAAAAACAACACAATTAAATTTCCATGAGACGAGTTTGAGTGATGAAATGGGATTTTAAAACCTAGTGATTATAAGGGTTTCAAATAAATTTGTTTAAGCATTGGTAACGATTTGGCAACAATTATAACATCACGCATTAAATAATTACATCAATGGAATAAGAAAAACCTTGCTGATTTTCAGATATGGAAACTGAATATCGGCAAGGTCTTTTTATGCTTTCTTCTTTTTCTGTTTAGATGTTTTCTTTTCTTCTTTTTCTATCTTTGCTAATTCTTCCATGAGCATATTACTGACCGCCTGTGAGGGAACTTTCGCCCAATGCTGTGAGGTGTCCAGTTCCGGGTACTTGTACCGCCACTGGTCGTATTCCTCTTTGGTAATCTCGCCCTGTTCCAACTTGGCGGCTTGTTCCTGCCATGCGTGGAACATATCAAACATGGACGTATAAGTGGAATAGTCTGACTTGTCAAGGCGCAGGCAGGAAGCAGATTAGCCGCTTGACAGACAAGGTTATGGAGCAGAACGACACCATAGACAGATTGCAGAAAAAAGTGTCTGATTTGGGGCGTTTGGAGCGTCATTTAGGCAGGGAGCAGGTACAGTCGATAGTGGACGATCAAAGGCATTAGAACAGGCAGAAAGGGCAAGTAAACGCCCAAAACGTTCCTTTGAAATGAATCGATAGGAAAGGGGATTGATAGAAGAGGACGGATATGGAGAAGAAAGTCATAGTGCGGCTGTGTACTAAAATTGTGGCAGAAACAGACATTTACGAAACGGATACGGAAGTGCAAAATCTGATAGACTGGGTATGTTTGTCGGAACAGATAAAGGAAAACAATAATACAATCCGCAATCTGACCGGGGAATATAAGAAGATAGAGCCGGATTACCGGGAGGGAGTGCGGACGCAGTTGGAGCGCATGAAAGAACTCTGTAAGGAACGAAATAATCTGTATGAAATGCAGAATGATTTAAAAGGACAGAAGTGGAAGATTGGGAAATCATTGGAACGGTAAGAAATGTGAGGCGTGGCGATTGCTATGTCCTATATTTTATGGTGGAAAACAAAGGATATGCGTGGTACAATCAAAACGTGAAAAATGTGGACAAATCGGAATTTGTGGAGAAGAATAATAGAACTAAAGAAGGCAGAAGAAGAGATCTTAAAGGTTTTTATAAATACCATTAAAGACTATACAGCGAGTATTTCGTACATTGAAAGTGTTATCATTGTAAGTTCATATGCAAGAGGAACAAACAAAAAGGGTCAGATTTAGATATTGTTATTATCACATCGAATAAATCAGAAATGATTATAAATCAAGAGTTTGTTCAATATTTTGGGGAAGTTCATAGAAAGCAGACAGAATATTATGGTGCATGTACTTTTATCCGTGTGTGGTACAAAAGTGGACAAGAAGTTGAATTTGGAATCGTTGAACCGTCTTGGATAGCAAAACCTTTAGATGTTGGAACTAATAGAGTTCTGAGTGACGGCTATAAAGTGATTTTTGATAAAAGACATTACTTTGATAATTTGGCTCTTTAACAAATTCCAATTTATTGGAGCAACGAACAAGGATTTGGTGAAGTAATAGAATGCAAAAACTGATTATACTCAGAGGAAACTCAGGTAGTGGAAAAACTACCATTGCCAAAGAATTGCAAAAGAAGTTTGGCAGAAATACAATGCTTATCTCACAAGATATGATTAGAAGAGATATGTTAAAAGTTAAAGATGGAAAAAATACATTAGCAGTACCACTTATGAAAGAACTTCTAATATATGGCAATAAGCATAGTGAGATAGTTATTTTGGAAGGAATTATGTATGCAGATTGGTATAAATCATTATTTGAGTTAGCTGTTCTATTATATGATACAAGAGTATATGCTTACTATTTTGATTTGCCATTTGAGGAAACTTTGAAACGCCATCAAACAAAGCCTAACTGTAATGATTTTGGTGAGGAAGAAATGCGTAGATGGTGGCGAGAAAAGGACTTTTCTGCTATATTAAATGAAGTTAGCATTACGTCTGATAAGGATAAGGAAATCATTGTGAGTGAAATTTATGATTTTGTTATCAACGCATAAATTTTCCATTTAGAGTAGCGGCAAATGGAAAAATGATATATTCCTTGTTAAAGTTCTTTATACATGGTGCTAGCACCATGTGATTGAGAGTAATTAAGGAGAAAATCTGTGTTTGGTTTATGGTTTGTTACGCTTTAACCCTTTTGAAACCCTTATTTTGCAAGGAATTTTAGATGTAAAAATGACAAAGACGATATTATATACCTTTATCCCCTGAAATAGGCTTTTATTGCGTAACATTTAAAAAATGGGTTGCCAAATTGCCGGGATTTGTTATAATAAATGCGCGGCAACGATTTGCCTTAGCTGTGGATATACCGATATGAGGAAATACATAGATGGCCTTGCCGCCATCGTCCAGCAGAACTTCCAATGGCTAGGAACCCCGGCAGATGTACGCCGGATATCCGTTCAAAAGTTACACTGGCTGCTGGAAGGACTGTCCATTGGCCAGCCAGAGATGGTGAAGAAACTGCATTCAAAATCTGTCCTTTAAAGTGGCTGAAAAGTTTGTAAATACTGGCTTTTCAGCCACTTTTATGCTATGCTAAATACAGTTAGAATACGAAAAGGAACAGGTTTCCATGGTCGAAGGAACACAGATCTCAGCATTAGAAAATCGCAGTACAGAACTGGAAAAAGAAAATCTTCTCCTGCAGGAAAAGGCGGCTTTCCTGACCTGTAAATTTTATGGCAGGTTTACAGAGCAGACATCCTCCCTTGAAATCGAGGGACAGATGTCTTTTTTGATGAAGCGGAAACGGAGGCCGATCCCAAAGCTGCTGAACCGGATATGAAGGATGCCGCTTCCTATCGGCGCAGAAGGTTCCCGGGTCAGAAAGAGGAACTGTTGCAAGACATCCCTCATGAAAAGAAACTCTGCACGCTTGCGGAAGAAGGCCGTTTCTGCCAGACCTGCGGTTCCCCGCTTGTTTCTGTGGGAGAGGAATTCGTCCGGACGGAAATCGAAATCATCCCTGCAAAGGTATGTGTCTTTGACGATTACCATGAAACATTCGAATGCAGGGACTGTCGTAAGAACGGGAGGGCATATAAGGAGAAGTCACCCATGCCCTGTCTGGTCATCCGGCACTCTTATGCGTCTCCTTCCGCTGTTGTCTGGGTCATCCATCAGAAGTGTGAGCTGGCCGTACCGCTGTACCGTCAGGAAAACAAATCCAGGAGACTATATACCATTGAATCCTGTCATACAGAAAATATGTAGATAACCACTAACTTAGAGAATATCAGAAGGCTGGCGGTTTTTCTATACACTCTGTTATTTGACGGTTACGTTTTAAAAAGAGAAAAACTGACAAATCGGAATTTAATGGAGAGAAAAATGGACTATATACAAGGGACAAAGGACAATATTGAAAAGGAACATATTTGTTGCGCGATTTCTAACAACAAAGATATTCAAGTATCTTCAAAAAAGACGATATAGAGTAGTAAAGGTTAGTTGATAACCAGCACAAAATTTAAGGCGGATACAATTTTGAACGCATATTTAGAATGTCCAACAATAAAGACAAAAAGTTTCTCCATTTGGCTTATCAGAAAAGCAGTCAATGCAACAAATAAGGCAGTGGGGACAATTGAGGGATTTGTTGGAGAAACAGGAGTACTTCGCGTAGATATATCCAGTGATTTTGAAAAGGAATCCTGTCTGTCTGAAATATTTGAGTTTGCAAAGGACAACTTTTATGAGTTTTTTGGCAATGAGGTTATTGTGACGAAGGCTATTCCTGGTGCAACGGAACGCCGAAAGGCGTTGAATAGTAGTGGATGGGAGTTTATTGATAAATACAGAGAGCATCATGACTATTATAAAATCACATGTAAACAATAAACCACAATTTGCAAGGAAATTGTAACGGAGATTATTTATATAGTATACAGGGAGGACATTATATGTCAAAAATCATTAGGAATGATGTACTCAATTGGCTTCTTGAAGACGAAAACCCAGAAGTGAAATACCGCACAATGATCGAACTTTTGGATATGCCAAAAGATAAATCGGAAGTTAAAAAGGCTTATAACAGTTTATTAAACTCAGGTACAGTCAGTTTAGTTATGGATAAGTTCAAACTCAATAAAAAGTGGGAGGATGTCACCGCTTTAATTGCACTTGCTGAATTTGGCCTGACCCGCAGTGATATTTCAACGGATGACTATATTGAACGTATTATCAAGAGCATGGATCTTAAATATATGAAGTGTTCTAAAATACTTCTGCTGAGAAATTTAGTATCACTTGGTTATTATGAACATGAATGGGTAAAAAAACAAATATTTTTGTCTTTTTCGGGCATAAGGGAAGATGGTACATTTCGATGTCTGGACAAAGGCAAGAAAACGAATGACTCAAAGTTGCCAGATATGGGTTGTTACAGACAAACAACTACATATCTTTTACTTGCAGCAGAGCTTATAAAAATAGGTGTTGTTTTACCGCAGTTCGAGCAGCTGACAAACTTTTACATAAACAACTGTGTAATATTTCACCCTAATAATCCTGAAAAGTTAATTATTGAAGAAATGGCAGGTACATACTATCCGTTTGACCATGTGAAGCTGGGACTGCAAATGATAATGTACGGACTTTCGGTTCTTGGTGTGGCAAATCATCCAAATTGCGACAAGGCATGGGCATTGTTAGACAGCAAAAAAAACAGCTACGGTAAATATGTTCTTGATAAGTCTCATCCATATTTTGATGTGGGAAAGGTTGGTGAACCCAATAAATGGATAACACTTTATGTGCTCTTGGCGGAAAAGTATCGTACGTTATAAGCATTATGCGAAGTGACCAATTCAAATTTACAGAGCGCTAGAATAGTAGTTTTTCTGGAGAGTGTCCAGTATAGGTAAAGTAGGAATTAGAGTGGAAAACTGCTCCAATTTTGTATGGAAGCATAAAATTGGCAGGGAAATTGTATATAGCATGATATAATTAGTGTGTTCAATAAGAGCGGGTTTTGAGCTATTTTTTAATGATGAGGGATAAATGGAGGTGTGGCATATGCGGAGGCTATTTTTGGCATCTTTATTTAAGGAAGTGTCTCATATATTTGAAAATTTTGCTAATGAAAATCTTACAGGTAAGACAGTAACGTTTATTCCAACAGCTGCGCTGCCAGATAAACTGGATTTTCACATAAAATATAGCAAAGAATTATTAGTTAGAATGGGACTCATTGTTGATGAGTTGGAAATTTCCACTGCAACTAATCTTGAGATAGTAAACAAATTAGAGAACAATGATTACATTTATGTTGCTGGCGGAAATACTTTCTTTTTGCTTCAAGAAATGAATAGCTCAGGTGCAGGGGACTTGATAAAAAAACAAATTAATGCAGGAAAACTATTTATAGGCGAATCTGCTGGTGCAATTTTAACAGCCCCCAATATTGAATATGCAAGAGATACGGATAATCCCCTTGCAGCGCCGCATTTGAAAACATATGATGCGTTGAATGTTATAGACTTTTATCCGGTACCTCATTATAAGGATGAATCATTAATGGAAGCTGTGGAAAAAGTAATTGCAAAGTACAATACAAAATTGCAACTTGTTCCGTTCAGCAATTCACAAGCCATTCTTGTTATGGGTAAAGAAAAGCAAATTGTTTCAAATACAGATGACAGCGAGGTTGCAAGATGAAAAAAGTAGCAAAGGCATTAGCCAGGAGCTGTCACCAGAGCATGCACCATGCAGCAATACTGCCTTAAATATGCTTGGCCTGTCTACACAGGTAACAGCAGTTTGTTCCTATATCAGTGACAGCCCTTATAAAACTTATGAAGTAAACGTTGTCAGACAATGACCGCTTGGAGTTGTTCCGAAAAACAGCAGATAAAATGGGCTTGCATGATCAGATTGTGGAAAAGGATTTTGGGGTATGCGCCTATAACGGGAACCTTGAAGCTGATTCTTCCCTATTATCGCCTTTCTGCTTTACAGACGGATTAGGATTATGACGCCATGAAGGATATGCTTTACGGAGATATTCCAGACTTTGAAAGGGTAATGTCCGCAGTCAAAGAGTTAGAAAAAGAAAATTAACACATTTTAATTTCAAACATAAAAGTGCCCCGACTATTCGATTTTGAGTAGTCAGTTTTTTCTATGTTCAAGAGAAAGTCGTTGTACTTCATGAGTAGTAAGAACTATAATGAATAGGAGTAAAAAACCTAGGAAAATGGAGGAAGGAAATGAAAGGGGATAGTTCAACTGATTGCTGGAGCAATGTGGGAAATGAATGGATAGAGAAGGCGCAGACCAATGATTTTCGGATGCACTATATCATGCCATATACAATGCAGAAGTTGGGGAATGTAGAAGGACTTGATATTTTGGATCTGGGCTGTGGAGAAGGCGGATACTCCAGGGAATTAGCCGGCAGAGGGGCAAAAGTTACGGCGGCCGACTGCTCTGAAATGTCAATTGGTTACGCTGCTTTCGCGGCAAAGGAAAAGAATTTGGACATATCATGCCTTGTCAGAAACAGCAATGATTTATATGGAATACAAAATGATTCCTTCGATATTGTACTGTGCGCAATGATGCTGATGGATGTGGAAGATTTTGACGGGACAATGAAGGAAATATACCGGGTTCTCAGACCGGACGGGAAAGTTTTTATTTCGATTTTGCATCCCTGTTTTAAGCCGCCTGTGGAACATAAGTGGTTTAAGGAAAATGACACGATTCAGGTAATTGTAAAAAACTATTTTGAACCTGAAGAATGGGTGGGGGAAATTGCAGGGATTGACCAGAGGGTAATTTATCGCCATAGGACAATGTCTGATTATGTTAAAGTGTTTGTAAGGAATAAATTTAAGATCATTGATTTGAATGAACCGAGACCGACGGAGGAGCAGAGAAAGATGTCTCCCAGGATAGAGTGGCTGACAAAAATTCCGATGTATATGTTCATTGAGTTGGCGAAAGATTAAGGTGGCCGAAGAATTGAGATGTGAGTTGCTTGCTGAATGAGAAGTATATTGCGAATCGTATAGAAGGAATTGTGTGGGAAAAGGCATATGTCCAGATATGATTTGGCCCGGGAAGCGGGGGACGGTGAATCCTCCATTTCGAATATTATGAACAGAGGCAGTTACAATTTATGTGAAGGGTATTAAATTAGAATGAGAGCGGCTCAGTGAGGTCTGCTTTTATTTTTTTTGTTAAGCTATTTCATTCCTTAATGCATCTATGTACTTGTAAGACCGTCCTAATAAAACATGTGATATATTTATCACTTTCCTCGTTGACAGCAAGATGATTAAGTGATATATTTATCACATGGAGAGATAAATATATCTCATAGGAGGAAGCGGATATGAAGAAAAATAATATTAAATGGATGGTAGGGATTGGCGTTGCCAGTATTTTAGCGTTAGTGATTTCATGCTGGTATTCTGTCACATACAATAATTCCCGGTTGGTGGTCCCAACGGATTTTGCCAGCTATACTTTTCAGATAAAGGATTTGCCAATGATTATTTCTGTTTCCTTTTTCTGTTTGTATGTACTTGGAATGGTAATTGCGCTTTTTCTGGCAGGCAGAAGGCAGGCTCAGCAGGCAAAGGAAACGAACAGAACCCGCAGGCTGAATCCGAAGCTTGGATACTTAGGATTTTTAGGATTTTTGGGCTTTGCCGGTTTTTGGACTTATCAGGTTGATGAAAGCGTTTATCCTTTTGTTTTTTTCCTTTTCTTTGGTTTTTTCGGATTTTATTATGAAGGGAAAATGTCCGGCACCTTTATGGATGAACGGTTCAGGGAGAATGCGAACCGCGCTCAGCTGACGGCTCTGAAGATTTCATATGCCATTATTTTCATAGCTTTAATAGCACTTTGCCAGAAAAATTTTTGGGGGAATCTTGATTTTACCCTGATTGCTGTCATTATTATTATATCATTTGCATTGGGGCTGGAAATTTTCCTGAGCGAATATTTGCTGTATCGTTATGATCATGATGACCAGTATGACGAGGGAGCGGAATAAGGTATGGCGGAATTTGAATGCAGATTAAAGAAATATCGGCTTATGAAGGATTTGACGCAGGAACAGCTGGCCGAAATGGTGGGGGTGCGCAGGGAAACGATAATGCGTCTGGAGAAAGCGCAGTATAATCCATCGTTGAAGCTGGCGATTGATATATCCAGGGCAGTAGGAGCGTCAATTGAAGAGATATTTATCTTTGATTAGACATATGTAATTGCGACAATGGTAAAAATGAGTACAATAAAAGTATAATTGTTTTCAGGCAGTTTTTCTGGGTATTGGAATTCGTCCGGATCTGTGTTCGAAGGGATATGGAAGCCGGGTTATCAGGCCGGCAGTTCAGGAGAGCCGGCATTTGTATGGGGCAAAGGCTGTTTATCTGGATGTGCGGGAATGGAATCATCGGGCGGTAAAATGTTATGCTTCGGCAGGATTCTGAATCCGGGAAAAGCTGGAGCAGGAAACGTATGCCGGAAGCGGCGTTTTTTTAGGATGAGCTATGATTTTAATGAATAAAACTGTAAAAAAGGGGGCTGTGAAAAAACAGCCCCTGCGCAAGGGACTGTTTTCAAGGTCCCTTTTTGTATGGATAAAAGTACTGTTTTGGTTTACAGGAAGTAAAAGTAAAGTTATGATATAAGAAATATATTTCGGAAAGGCGGGAACCGGATGCCTGACAGGATATTTGAAAATATATGTTCACAACTGGATTTGGGAAGGCTCCTGCTGCCACCTGTCCGGTTAAGCGGCGGGCTTATGCACAAAATGTTTTCACTGGAAACAACAAGGGGCAGATATGCGGTTAAGCTGTTGAATCCCCATGTTATGCTGCGGCCGGAGGCTAAGGCTAATTTTGATACGGCCGAGCGGCTGGAGGAGATTCTGGAAAAGAACGGGATTCCCATTCTGCCGGCGATAACCTATGAGCATAAAAAGATGCAGGAGATTAGTGGACAGTATTTTTACCTTTTCCCCTGGTATGATGGAAGGGCGCTAAAGAGTGGTGGGATTAAAGAATTTCATTGTGCCGAGGTTGGCAGAATATTGGCGCTCATCCACAATATCGATAAAAGAGAGGCGCCTTTTGTTCGCAATGAAATCCGTATTGACTGGGATTTTTATATCAGGGGGCTGGAGGCTGAAAACAGCAGGCTTTGCCAGCTTTTAAAGGATAATCGTTCTCTGCTCTGTGACTGTCAGGAGCGGGGAAATGCGGCGGTAAAGAGGCTTCCGCAGGTGGCAGCCATCTGCCATAATGACATGGACTGTAAAAATATTTTATGGAACGGCAGGGATTACCGTATTATTGATTTGGAGTGCCTTTCATATTCCAATCCTTTTTTGGAGCTTATGGAGCTGGCTTTGTGCTGGTCGGGGTATGAAGAGCGGGCGGTTGATTTTGAGCTGCTCCGGGTGTTTGTGAGGTCTTATCTTGCGGCGGGAGGAAGTGCGCCGGAGGATTGGGAGGCTGTTTATGACAGTAACTGCGGCAGGTTGGAGTGGCTGGAATATAATATCAAACGTGTTTTGGGCATAGACTGCGGTGCGGATGAAAAGGAACCGGGAATTTCGGAGGTCCGCAAAACGGTGGAGCAAATTGTTTATTATGCGGATAGGAAGGCAGCAGTTTTGGACAGCCTGAGCCAGTCGGACTAATGGTAAAAAGGCAATTATAATGAGGAGTCGGAAACATGGCCGAAAGAAAAGAAGGTCTTTCCGCAAATGAAGCGTGGAAGGCGATTATTGAAAAATATCATGTTTTGGAGGAAGTCGAAAAAAACGGCTGTTTTCCTATTAAGGCCAGCCAGATTAAAGAGTTCAGAGAACCGCGGCTGATGGCAAAATGGGACAGCACGGATTCTCTGCCTGAGGTGCTGCGGAAAAATAGGATCAATATTTTGCCGGACAGCCGCAGCTCCTATGTATTAGGGGATTTTATCCTCTATCAGAAAATTCCGGAGCTTGATGAGCCGGTGACGCGGATGAAGCAGGTGGAGCTGCCGGATTATGAAACCATTGACATAAATAACATCAGCTCTGAGGCCAATGCAATCAATGTACTGATCATTTCAGGGATTCTGGATGATTTTCTGGAAACGAGCGGTAATGTTTCCACCTTTAATGGCCGGATGGGAACAGGTTGCTTTGACTTTGAGGTGGATACTTATCGGAAAATCAAAAGGAAAATCAGTGTCAATAATGCGCAGTGTGAAATTGACGGCGGTTTTGAAAACGAGGCCTCGGTGGTGATCATGGAGGCTAAAAATGTGGTCCATGAGGATTTTCATGTAAGGCAGCTGTATTATCCTTACAGGCTTTGGCGAAGCAGGGTGAAGAAGCCGATAAGACTTGTTTTTTCCGTATACTCAAATATGATTTACCGGCTGTTTGAGTATCGTTTTGCCACACCGGAGGATTATTCCTCCATAGAGCTGGTGCAGGCAAAGAATTATTCTCTGCAGGATACGAAAATCAGCAGGCAGAATCTTCTGGAGGTCCGTCGGAATACGGCTGTGAAAACCGATGACAATATGGAAGGGACCAAAATACCATTTATTCAGGCCAATTCCATGGATCGGGTGATTTCGCTGTTGGAAAATATGTATGAAAATCCCATGACAACGCAGCAGATTGCGGAGCTTATGGATTTTGACCTGCGGCAGTCGGATTATTATTTTAATGCGGGGAGATATCTTGGTTTATTTGAAAAAACCGCGGATGACGGGCAGAAGGTGGTGTCTTTGACCGCATTGGGCAACCGTATTTTCAGGCTGAATTATAAGAAGCGTCAGCTGAAGCTGGTGGAACTGATATTGGAGCATCGGATATTTGCGGATTTTTTTGACGTGATGATGGAAACGGGAGAGGTGCCGGATAAAAAGGAGATAGCTGATGAAATGAGGGCGCTGCATGTGTGCAATGAGGGGCAGGTGGCGCGGCGGGCGAGTTCGGTGGCCGGTTGGCTGAAGTGGATTGGGAATCTGATGAAGCTGTAAGCTGTCAGGGGAAAGATGCACGTGACTGGGCAGGAAGGAAGCGGAAAATGTGATAAAGTAGTCCTTTTATGATGGCTTCTTTCCATAGCAATTATCAGATAATTGTGTTAAGATTATCAAAAGAGCAGATCGCAGAAAGCGTATGATGATAAAATGAAAAAACATAGAATACGAAATATGATTGGTGCTGCATTTATTATATTAGCCTTAGCCGGCACCGTAGCGGCTATGGTATATGAGACACAGAAGACAATTTACAGGGAGAGTTCCGGGCATTTGGTGGAGATTGCGCACCAGCTGTCTGAGAGATTTTCTGACCAGTGTGAGACAAACTGGAATGTCCTGGACACCTTTATACGGGATTATTACCTGATATATGGAAGCGGTACAAAGGAGGAGTTGGTAAGTTTCCTTTCAGACTATCAACAGACCTGGGGGTATTCCCATTTGTTTTTTATAGATAAAAGCGGTTCTTTCATCTACGAGACAGGCAAAATCAGCAAGCTGCAGTTTGATAATTCCCAGAGCATCTACAGGGTCATCTCCAAAAGAGAAAATGTGGTGGCTCCGGCTACGGACTACGATGGTACGGAAATTCTTTTGTTTGCCAGGCCTGTTGAGCCTTTTGAACTGGATGGACATTTAATTGAAGGCGCAGGAATCTGCTATGAGGTCCAGTCGATGCTGGAGAACATGAATATTAACGCTTTTAAGGAGTCCTGTGATGTATACCTGCTGGATGCGGATGGGATCACAGTGGCACGCTCCATCCATGAAGACAGCATGGATGCGTATAATATAGTCAATGCAGTGGAGAAGGAGAATCCTGAACTGGAGAATCTGGAGGAGCAGCTCCTTTCGGGGAAAAACGATGGGATCATGCAGATCAAGGCAAAAGGCAAGGACGCTTACCTGAGTTACACTACTGTAGATGTTGTGGGATGGAAGCAGCTGCTCATGGTTCCGGTCGATGTGGTGAACAATGAGATGCATAATTATACCCGGATGACGGGGATGCTTGTTGCTGTGCTCATTCTGCTTGCAGCGGCAGGGATAGGCGGAATTGTTCACTTTTTTTACAGGATTAATGCAGAAAAGAAGCAGAAGGAAATTGAGTTGGAATATGAGCATAAGGCAAACGAGTCAAAGAGCCGTTTCCTTGCAAACATGTCTCATGATATCAGGACGCCTATGAATGGCGTGCTCGGTATGGCGACCCTGGCGGCGGCCAACATAGATGACAGGCAGAAGGCGTTGGAATATATTGATAAGATACAGATTTCCGGAAAGTATCTGGTGTCACTGATCAATGATATTCTGGATGTATCAAAGATCAGTAAGGGCGCTTTTGAAATTGCGGAGAAACCGATGAACATATCAGACTTTATTGAGGATATCAGAGTTGTGATCGGGCCTCTTGCGGATAACAAGAAGCAGCATTTTACAATTGAGAAGGATATCCGGAATGAATATGTGATCGGGGACAAGCTGCATCTGAACCAGATCGGCATCAATATCCTGTCCAATGCGGTGAAATTCACGCCGGAGGGAGAGGAGATCAGGCTGTCAATCGTGGAAACTCCCGGGGCGTCAGGGGAATATGCACATTATCATATGGAATTCCGGGATAATGGAATCGGAATGAAGAAGGAGTTCATAGAGCACATCTTTGAAAGCTTTACCAGGGAAAAGGATTCCACTATTGATTCTATTGAAGGAAGCGGCCTTGGAATGTTCATTGTTAAGAATCTGGTGGAACTGATGCATGGGACGATAAAAGTGGAGAGTGAGCCTGGAAAAGGCTCCTGTTTTATCGTTGATCTTGAGCTTAAGCTGGATCCGAATGGAATAAAGGCTGATAAGGAAGAGCCTGAGGACAGCACAGAAGCCATCTGCGGCAGGAAAATACTGTTGGCAGAGGATAATATAATGAACAGGGAGATTGCCGTTGAGATGCTCCAGGAAATGGGAGCTTTTGTGATTACGGCAGAAAACGGGCAGGAAGCAGTGGAAAAGTTTGCTGAGAGTCCAACGGAATATTTTGATGTTATCCTTATGGATGTCATGATGCCGGTAATGGGGGGATACGAGGCCAGCAGAAGAATACGGCGGCTGGAAAGGGCGGATGCGGAGAGTGTCCCAATCATTGCCATTACTGCGAATGCATTTCAGGAAGATATCATAGAGTCGGAGGAAGCCGGGATGAATGCCCATCTCTCAAAACCTTTGGATTTTGTGGCTTTGGGCAGACAAATCGAATTACTGACCCGCCACAAAAGAAAACTGCAAAGGGAAAAGGGGAAAAGGACATGAAACTGAAAAAAGTGTATAAAAGAGGGGCGGTCTGCTGTCTGTTCATGATATTGCTGGCACTGCTTTGCGCAGGCTGCGGTAAAAAGCCAGAGGAAGACAACGTATTTACAATTAATGCATGCAAGACCCGTTATGTTCCAAGGAGCATCCTGGATCAGGTGCGGGAGGAATATCCTGATATGGAGATCCGTGTTGAGATGTACGGCGGCTCGAATTTCACCCTGGATGTGGCGGAACGCCTCGAGCATCATGATATTCCTGACCTGTTAGTAACTACCAGAAATGACCTTCAGATGGATACATATAAGGACAGCTTCCTGGATTTATCTTCGTATGATGTGCTCAATCGGTATATAACCCAGTCAATTGATTCCATGAATATGGATGGGGAAGTTTATTTCATTCCGAATTTCACCAGTCTGACAGGGCTTGTGTATGATAAAAATGTTTTCCGGGAACACGGATGGAAGGAACCGCATAGTTATGATGAACTTGTCGCTTTATGTGAACAGGTGGAAAAAGAAGGGATACAGTGTGTGGGCGCTTCCTGGGATAAAGCCGGAACTTATTCTAATATGCTGGCCTGTACGATGGCGGCCGATTTTTATTCCACACCTGAGGGTTCGGCCTGGTTTTATAATTTTGTCAAGGGAAATGCAAAAGGGGAAGGGGTAATCGAACCTTATATTGCCAATTATATACGATGGTTCGAGGATGGTATTTTCCCTTATGGATTAAATGAGACGGGCGCGAGCCAGCGGAAACGGTTTGATAATGGGGAAATCGCCACATTTTATGGTCTGATTGGAAATTTTGAGTCTGATGAGGTACATGAGTATGGTTTGATCCCGTTTTTTACCACGGGAACGGCGGATGCCTATTATCCTACCGCAACGGCAGGGTACTTTGCATTGAATAAAGAGCTGGGTGAAAAAGGAAATGAAAAAAAGCTGGAGGTTGGACTCAGGATTCTTGATCTTTTAAGTACCGAGGAAGGTCAGAGAGGGCTTATGCGCGGAGATGCCTGTTATTCCTTTTTAAGAGGTTTTGAGGGGGATCTTACTAATATTACTGACTCCTATCAGGACGTGCTGGGACAGAATCATTTTGCGCCTATGAATATAGATATGAATACGCTGGCGGCATCTGCTGCGGAATTGAAAAATATGATGAATGGGTTGATCTCACAGGAAGAATACATAAAACGCTGTGATGAACTGAAAAAGAATGAAACGACAGAAGCGTATACAGGAGAGTATCTGTTTACTGCCAAAGAGGATTTTACTGAGGAACAGACAGTACAGTATTTTGCGGATGCACTCCGGAATTATGCCGGCACACAGATTGGCATGATTACTCCGGCGATAAATGAGCAAGGGGAGTTTAACAATCCTACGACCGGAATCGCTGCCAAATTCTATAAAGGCGATATTTACTCCTGGGCTCTGAGCCGTAATTGCATAATGGCTTTTGACGGAACGAGCGGATGGGCAAAAATGAGTACAGGGACAATCTCCGGGGAAAAGCTTTATGAGCTCCTTGAAGACGGAATGTGCTGGGAACAGATTGATAATAAGCTTAATAATGAATACTACTATGATAAGGGCGGAATGACATCCCCGTTTTATTATGAAACATCAGGTCTGGATGTGGAATTTACATCAGACCATAAAATCAAGTCAATCCGGCTTGAGGACGGCACACCGGTAGAAAAGTCCGGAAGTTATACCGTTGCCGCCCTGCATGAGAATCTCCCTGACAGTTACCTTACAGATCTGCAGATAGAGGAAGAAAAAACGATTCTGGACATTGCCACGGAATATGGTAAGACGGGAATGAAAGGGTATAAGGACAGCCTGCCGATGGAGCGGGATGTTAATAAGGTGGAAAAGAATTAGGATAGGAACACCTAAAGAGAGCGGTAAGATGAAAGCCTTAAGGCGAAATCCAGGTAATTTTATCTATAAGGTAATATCATCTGTCTGAGGACCTATGGTACAAATTACAGGTTTCAAACAGAGGATTAACGGCGAAGGTCCTTTTCGGCTGGATGCGGGATTTATTTTAACAAGATATGGAGCTGACTGATTCCGGAGGGAAAAAGTCAGTTCCTTTTTTGTGGGGTATGCAGGAAGGGGCACTGGATTTCACAGGATATCTTCTTCATATTTGATGGGGAGTTTTAGGACTTCCGGTTCAAGCTTATCGTGATAAATATCATCACCGCCGGCTTCAACATAGACTTTTCCTATTTCCTTGAAGGTTTTCAGGCCTTCCGGGGTGACGTATTTCTGCTTCGTAAATTCCATGTGGAGCCTGTAAAGTGTGGAGCGGAAGGAAGAGATGGTGCGTTCGTTATCCCTTTGAATGTGTGATTCCAACAGGGTTTTTATTTCTTTTATGTCGTTGTGTGTTTCGGTTTCGTATTGTTTTAAGGTTTCTATGTCGGATTGGTGTCTGTTAAGAGTATTTTCGAAAGAATTATTTTTATCCTCAAGGCCCTTTCTTTTCCGGTAATATTTATTCAGCAGACTTCCAAGGACGTTAAGCAGCCTGGATACGCATGAAATAATAGAAGACAGAAATAGAATGACGCCAAGGATTGTTACGTTGTCATATGTTTTTAAAGAATCTATTATGATATCCATGTTTTGGGAAAAACCTTTCTACAGAGAGATATATTTGTTTGATACGTAGCCTGTATGACCGTTGAATTCTATATAGTACCAGCGGGATACTGCATCCTGGCGGAGAATGTTAACGGTATTGTTTCGGGATAAAATAAAGCTTATGTCACCGGAAACGGGGGTATTTCTGCAGTTCAGCTTACTGCAGTTTACCACATGGCCTTTATGTGAGCGGAGGTAGCTGTAGCTGCACCATTTGTTTTCGGCGGGACTGATTTTGGCCCAGTTGTTTTGCAGGGAATAGATGTTTACTTTATCGTATTGATGCTTGAGGCCGATGATATTTCCTGCTGTGGACGGCTTGTCCCTTACATTGAGTGCGGTAGCGGTGACCTCGTTCCAGGCTGTTTCCTCAGGTTTTGAGGGAGTGAGATATTCTTTATATAAATGGTTTACGTCAATTGGGGCGGCTGAGCCGGGGATGAAGGAGGAGCCATACTGCCATATATCATAATGGTCAATGGTGGGAGGTTTTGCGGAATATCTAGCACACCAGATTTGGTAGTTTTTCAGCCGGTCAAAAATCAGCATGGTTTTGAACCAGTTGTCGGAGGCATAGACGCCGGGAATGCAGCCCAGTTCCCGGATGCGTTCACAGAATGCGACGATATTTTTTGTACGCTGTTCTTTCGTGATATTGTCGGCGCGGCCATTTTTGTTCGGATTGGAATATTCGGAATCAATGAAGATGGGGTAGGAGGCAGGGAAGGGGCGGATTTGTTCGCAAAGCCAGTCCGCCTGCTGTCGGGCTTCGGTTTCATTGATGGATTGGTCATAGATATAGAAGCCGAGATTCATGTGGTTTTTAAGGGCTTCATTTACGTGGGAGAGGAATTTTTTATCCAGGGTAAGGGCTCCGGAGCTGTAGGATCTGTAGCCGACTCGGATGATGATATCTTTGTATTTTGTGGCGGCAAGAGTGAGATTGATGGTGTTGTGATGAGATATGTCGATTAATTCACGGATGATTGCAGGGGATTGTGGGCGGGAAGCTGGTTCATATTTCTTTGCGGCGGAATAATCTATGCCGGCAAGCTCTCCGTAGTAGGTGAAAGCTTTGGAACGGGTGGTATATTTTGTTTTTACCAGGTCTTCGGCGGTTCCCTTGGCTTCTAGTATCCATGCTTCGCCGGTATCGTCAATTTCCACGATGCCGATGTGGCCGCTTCGCCAGATGAGCATTCCGTTTTGCAGGTTTTGCGGGTCTGAAACCTTGTATAGGTGCGTCATTCTGGCTTTTAGCTGGGTGCTGTTAATGTGAGGAATTCCGTAGGAATGGCATACAAAGCCGGAGCAGTCAATTCCTGTTCTGCCGATCTTGGCAAGAGCCAGTTTTTTGATGGCGGGGGTGTATATGTTGGGATACATTGCTGCCAGGGTGTTTATTTTAGACTGGGTTACTGGCTCGTATTTCAGGCCGTATATGTAGACAACGCCGGTAGTGATGAGGTGGTTGGCGTTGGTGACGGCGATGGCGGGGGTGTTGGGCATGGGAGGGGCTCCTTTCGGTGGGGGGATGAGGGAAAAGGCGGTGATTTGGGAGGAGGGGAAATTTTTGATTTAGTTTAGTAGATGAGGGAAGATGGTAGATTATGATATTCTAATTTGACCGCCTTAAATGACAGTGGCGCTATCAAAAGCATGGATGCCAGGGAGGATGGGGTATACATTACTTATGTACCCACTGTTGGTGCTGATACAGTAACAAAAAAATTGGGTAGCGGAATCTCTTTCCGATGGAAATATGCTGGTCAGCCCAATATTATACGTGGAACAACACAGCAGATATCAGAAATTGATGTATCCAATTATACTTTTGCCACTTTTGCAGTGTATACAAATTCCGCAAATCTTGATATCAATATATTAGGTAACGGTGCAACTATAAGTTCATTTAAAACCGGCACACAGAAATTAGATATAAATGAGTATACTTCTATATCAGCTAATTTTGCAGTGAAATACAACTTGCCCGCAACTATGGATATTACCATTACTTTATATTAATGCGAGCATTACTGTACAGCACATACCACAGGCCATTGATTTATTACCTGGTTTTGGCTTATAACAGATATTGAATCAGCGGTAGGAGTAGCCTTAATAACAGCCCATCCATCTGTACCTCCTGCTTCACCATACTGATTTCTGTAATTAGCATGAAGTGTTGATACTTTTTCAGATCCAGAGACATTAAGTTGCCAGGGCTTATATCCATCAGCTATACCTCTTGCCTGCCAGTATGCAATAACATATATATAGCATTCCTTTCCAGGAGTAAGGCCAGTAATAGTATTTGTGTTGGTGACAAGGTGGGGGAATACACTACCCAACGGGACCCACACTGAATCAGCACCTCTTACATACTTAATACCATTCTCTTCCTTAAAGGCTAGTCCCCCTAAATTAGAACTTTAGTAAATAGATTGATGTGATGTGTAATTAACTTAAACAATAAAATATTTTATAAAATATAGCAAAAGTAAAACATAATATTCTAATTTAGGAGCGCTGAATGACGGCGGAGCTATTAAAGGATTGGAAGTCCGGGAAGGGGATGGTGTATACATTACATACACTGATGGTGCTGATACAGTGTCAAAAAAATTAGGTAACGCAACCATAACTTTTGATATCTCCGGAAGTGGAGATAACCCTAATCACCTCCCCTCTGCAGTTTTTCAATTTTATCGCACTTCTTTTGATGGTTTTTTTAACGCAGGATATACAAAATGCAAAATTAAATTTTCTTCTATTTCTGGCACACAATCAACAGGGCGCCTTGAAATTCGAAGAAATGGAAATATATCAGTATACCATTCTGATCCTGGCCCAATTGAATTTGAACTTGCCAAAGGTGACTATATTGCTGGTTATGTCATAGCACAGAATACTTTCAGGTTTAGCGCTTCAGTAACTATGTCGTTGTAATTATTTGAAAGCAAATATGCTAACAGACCTCAGTTGTGCACCTATAGCTTTTCCGAAAGCCAAAGTATCTCCGCTCCTCGGCTTTTCAATATATATTACAATATATGTCTGTGAAGAGTCAGTGCCAATAGTTCGTTGCTCTGAATATAATGGTATCCTGGTTCCATTCCCGTTATATGTTATGCCAGCTTCAAGCCCATATCCCATGATTCCAGCTGAGGATTGAACAATAAAAGCAGATGAATAATCTTCATTGAAAGTATAACGAGTTACATTTAAATGGCTTCCATTTCCACCAGAAGCCCAAATCTGGTTGTATATATTGGCATCTGATAAGATTGTACCTTTAAAAGGGATTACTGTATCAGCACCTGCCTCATCTGTAATTATATAGCCACGTTTACCATCTGCAGTTTTTCCGTACCGAAACTTTTCACCATCTGCAGCTGATAAATTAGAATTTAATTCACTAACCAACTTAGTACTAGCCGCAATTTTCTCGCTGCTGGAATCTTTCGAGCTGGAGATGCCATCGATGGCACCTAACTTCGCCTGGGCGGTCTTTCCGTCGTCGAATTGCAGTGTATTTGCGTTCGTCCAATGGGAAACAAGCTGAAAGCCCGAGGATGTTAAAATATACTTTTTAAATTTTTTATAACCTGATACAATACTCATATTTTTGTTTCCTTTCTTAGTATTCTTTGTTCCAGAAAACCTTGCCGGCCATTTCTTCGGCGGTAGGTTCTGTGTCTGAATATACGTTAAATATTTCCTGTTTTTTAAAGGACAGCTGTTCTTCGATGGAAACCAGCTTTTGTTCCAGGAAATTGAAGAGTGAGGCGGTAAACGCCTCAAGGTGGGGATGGTTCTTTAAAAGCCTGGCAGCGCCTGCCGGATTGCCCGCTTTGAACAGCTTTTTGTGTTGGTCGGCGGTTTCTTTGCTGCGCAGCCGGGCAGAGCTGTGGGGTACAAAAATAAAATCATGTTCGTTCATTAAATCCTCCCTGTTCAGTATTCGGCAAACCATTCGGTGCCCTGACCGAAATTGCCTTCCGGTTCGGTTTCGTTTTCCGTAATCACGACGGCCTGGGTGGACGAGGCCGTCTGCCACAGCTCATAAAGGCCCTGTTCAATTTTGTTGATGCCGTTCATGTCTATAATGTACGGCTTTAAAAGCTCATGATTCTCCTCGAGCAGACGGGAAGCGGCGGCAAAATCCTCCTGGTCCATGTATTTATAATACTGGAGGACGAGGGGAGCGGCTGTGGCATCCACATCTTTGTAATTTGACAGTTGATATGACATTTTTCACCTCCTTAGAGTGGGATCTCATAATCGTACATTAACGGATGGAAACGGTACATTGTTATGGAGGTCGTCGGTACGGTGCCTCCCAGATTATGAGATATGTTTGTGATGATATAGGGATAGGGTTCGGATGTATTCTGTTTCTGCCAGGTGACTTTTTCGTAGACATCCAACCAGGGGACACAGAGTGTTGTGATGGTGACAATATCATTCCAGGAGGAGGTTTTTATATTGTCATAGATAGCCGTTTCGATGGCATTGGACACGGATGTGATGTTGTCATAGGTGTCTCCGGTTTTGACATCGGGAACAATGCCTATCTGCTGTATCGTAAAGGGATTGTCGGGTTCCACGCGGAATACCACGTTTTTGCAGTTAAACCGTTCTGCAAAATACTGCTTCGTATAGACCGGGTCCTGCGCATCGGCGGTAAGAACGCATATGGCATGGGGCTGGTATTGGCCCAGATAATAAAAACGGCCGGAGTTATCAACCTTTTTATATTGTAGGACATATGTTTCACCGGCGGTCATGGTATCTGCGGCGACAGGGTTCGTTGTATTCTCATAATAAATGGGAACCAGGGAAAGCCCGTTGATCTGAAGCTGTATTCCTTCCGCATTGTTTTTGTCTGCTGTGAAAGCGATATAATCGTTGGAAACATATTTTTCATAGTCATCCAGCTGAAGCTTGTAGGTATTGCCTGAGGTGGTGCAATTTTCGGACATCCGGTCAATCTCGTAAACGGAGCCGAGGACCTCCGTGACATTGCGGATGTTTTCAATATCATAGTCAACGGATTCCCCGCTGTCCGTGAGGATGGATTTGAGAAAATCATCGTCCAGTGCAATCGGATTATTTTCACAGGAAGGGATCATGTGGCAGCAAAAGTTATTGTATACGTCAAAATATTTCTGGAGATTGGGATACAGGCCGGTGATTTCGTTGATTTCGTCGGCAACCATGCATCCCATGTTAAATTCCAGGTCATAGGGAAGCTGGTTCCAGCCGGGGTTATTTTTCCGGTATTCTTCAAAATCCGTGTTATTGGCTTCCATGCCGAAAAATTCTCCGATATCATCAATGATGCAGTTTTCAATCCCGCCCTGCTGTTTCAGGACAAAGGTCAGCACCTCCCGCAGGATGGTGTGATTTCCTTCGTCGTCCACAGCGGGAATTTTTATCAGCGGCGTGCCGCCTACCTGTCCGTTGCGTGTCCCGTTCAGTTTGGAAAACCAGTCCGAAACGGTGAGGGAAAGGGTATTGCTGGTGCTGTTATACTGGGTATTGGAGGCGGTAATCAGATAGGTGCCGCAGGGATACCAGATGTAATCATCTTTCATGACGCTGTACATGCCGATTTCAAATTTAAAATCCAGGCCGAACCAGCTTTGGATTTTTTCCTCAATATCTGTCTGAAATTCATCCAGCGCCAGCGTAAAGTTCAGGGTCCTGCGGATGTCGGATTCTCCGCTGATTCCGTAGGTGCCCAGCTGTGAAATTCCATAGATAACATCCACAAACCGGCTGCCCTTCATGACGCTGAGGCGGTATTTATAGTCAAGGGCGCCCTGGCTGAAAAGCAGCTTGTCTTCTTCGTTTATTCTATATTTCATAAATCACCACCATTCCGGCCCGATGGGGCTTAAGCCGTTGGTATAGAGCGCTTTGGGGTCATTGACATCACCGATTTCGGCGAACTGGAAGGTGATTTTACGCAGGTCAGGATGGCTGTCCATGGTATCGGTGGGGGTTCCCACAACATCAATCATCCAGATCCGGCCGTCCTCCCATTTGAGGATTTTGGGTTTTTTATCGGTGAGGAAATCCATCATGTCCTTCCTCAGCGACAGGCTGCCGGGAAGGTCGGCAAAGCAGTCCCTTGCGTCCGTTTTCAGGAAGGCGCCGGTAGCTGTGCCCGTATCGTAGTTATAGGCGCCGTTATGGATCACCTTGGCATATTGGCTGTTTAAAAGTGTGGCAGCCTCGCCGGACGCCGTCCTGGTGATATCGCATCCGTCCAGGTTGTAAATGGTTCCGATGGCGTTGTCCTGGTTTACAACGAAAAAGCCGTTGAAATCGGAATGGACTTCCCTGATTACGCGGCTGTTTTCAATGCCGTTGCAGGTGGACGCCAGCATGAATTCGTAATCCGTGTTGCTTCGGGCATAGCGGTAAAAGTAAAACATTTTGAAATCATCAATGGTTTTGATTTCCTTGGTATGGATTGTCTTCCAGTCAATGCTGCCTTTTTCACGGCATTTGACCACCATTATGTCGGTATTCCTTAAGCTGAAGCCGGAATTCCCGGCATCCAGGCTGTCATCAAAGGGCGCGCTGAGAAGGGTATTTTCATTCCATTCATTATGCGTGCTTTCGATGGTTTCTTCGGAATTTTTGCTGGCGTATAAATGATCGAAGGTTCCGTTGGTCAGCTTGATTTCCGTGATCGGGCTGACGCTGACGGCAGGAGGATCCAGTGTATGTAACCCGCTGAAAAAAGTGGTTCCGAGAAATAGCATAGTTTGTCAGTCTCCTTTCAGATATTTTCCACCGTACTGTCGTTTTCATAATAGATGCTTAAGTCATAGCGCCCGTTTTTATAGCTGATTTCGAAAACTGCGGTGTTTTGATCCGGGTAGCCCGGGGCGGCGAGCATAAGCAGGTTGCCGGCGGTATCCACAAGCAGGCTGCCTTGTGCGTCTGCCAGTGAGGGCGTGGGGATTTCGGCGAAAATATTGTAATGCCCCAGTTTGGCACCATAGGGGATGTTTAAAATCCCGTAGTAAGCTTTCCCCAGCCGTTTTATGCGGATATCAAGATATTTGCCGGTTCCCGGACAGCGCATTTTGAAAAAAGAAGCGTCAAGGGGGACTTTCCGCGCTTTGAGAAATACCTTGAATTCATCCGTGATTTCGAAGCCGGCATTATAGGTGAGCGTGTTGTCGCTGCCGATGATCAGTTCGCTGTTTTTTATGGTATAGTTGTCGTTTTCTATTTCATAGCCGATGTCAATGACGCCGCTTTCCAGTGCAATGCTGCCGTTTTCGGGATGGTTTTTTGCCTCGAAAAGGACGTTGGCAGGCATGAGGAAATATTTAATGCTTATTTTGATATAGTCGGTTTCGATGCGAAGTCCGTGGACCGTTGTTCCTGTGGCCCTTACATAATATTCGCTTTCGTTTTTCAGGCCGTAAAAGATATGGGTCATGTCGGAAGCGTCATATTTATGTTCGGAGGAGGTGAGCAGTGTTTTATCGTAGTCGTAGAGAAGGAACTGGAAGTCCTGTAAGGCCTCCTGTTCCTTCTGGGAGTAGATAAGAGTCAGCTTTGGGTTGGCCGTGTGGAGGATGGTGTTTTTGTCCAGGGCGTCGAAACGAAATTCCGGGGTGGAGTAGCAGCAGAAAAGTACAGGCTCTGAAAAAGGGGATTCATTGCCATAGGCATCAAAAACCTTGATGCGGATTTGATAGCTTTTTCCGGGAGAAAAGGTGCCTCCCGGAAATACGTGGTCGGGCCGCATTCTGTCCTGCACGGAATCATATACGGTCTGATAGGTTTCGTTGTCCAGCACGATGGCCCGGTTGCGGACTATCTGGCTGCCTGTGTAGGAAAATTCCACAGTGTGGTTGTTGATAGGATCAAAGGTCTCGACAGGATGTATATCCGGCGTATGTAAAGTAGCCATAGTATCCTCCTTAATATTCCTGAAGCCAGTAATTATTTACTGACAGTCCGGTGGGTTCGGTTGCGCTTATTTTTTCCTTCAGTACGCCTCCTGCCAGGCTTGTGGCAATGGAAACGTTGCCGGACAGGTTGGTCGAGGCTGAGCCGGTGACATCGCCGGTCAGGGAAATGGTTCTGCTGGCGGATAATTTTTCCGCACTGGAAGCAGCGCCTCCGGCGGAAGCGGAGCCGGCATAATTGTGGGTATGGGATTTGGCGGCCGCATCCGTAATGCCGTAGCCGGAAAGCGTGGTGGGATTGGTGCCGCCGGTAACATGGCCCTGGGCGTTTACGGTTACGCTTTTATAGGTTCCGGCCGATGCGCCGCTGTTGGGATGGGTATACACGGTATCCGTAAATTTGGCGTTGGAGGGAACCGCCGCCGCAACGGTGACATTGGACCAGGATCCCCAGGCGCCGTTTGATTTTACACGGATGTATTTGGGTACGGCCCTGGCGTCCGCGCTTGCCGTAAACTGATATACCTCCTGGTACAGGTAGTTGGCGTTATGGGCGGTAACGCGGCCGAAATACCAGCCCGTTGACGGGGCGTTTGCGGCATCATTTCCCATATAAAAACCATTTGCCGCCGCCGAGTTCCAGTCCGTGATGGTTTTGCAGAAATCAGTGAGAAAGCGGTGGGTGGAATCCTCGGTTATCATGGACGCGGGATGGGAAGCGGGGTGGGTATATTTGTTTGCCCCTTCGGCGATGCCGTTGAGCTTGCTGAGAAGGGCGGCTGTAAAATCGTTGGTTGACAGGCCTTTGCCGCTGACCTTGTCCACTTTATTGGAGACGGTGTTCCATTTGTCGAGCATGGCCTGGGTAAGCGTATCCAGGATGCCTTTATTGGCATGTGTGTGGTTCTGGCTGGTGTCGATGTCCGCGGAGGTAAGGTAGCCGGGATCGTTGGTGAACTGGGACAGCTTTGTGGGCATGTCGGAAATCTGTGCCTTTGTGTGGGTATGGGAGGACGGCGGGAAAGAGGACGGCTTATTCTTGATAAAAGCATTGGAAGCGGAATCGGTACTGCTCCAATCCGCCTGCACATTGACCTCTGCGCCGGCGGCAATGCCGTTAAGCTTATTTAAAAGAGCTGCCGTAAAATCATTGGTGGATAACCCCTTGCCGCTGACCTTGTCCACTTTATTGGAAACGGTATTCCATTTGTCCAGCAGTGCCTGCGTAATGGAATCCAGAATGACTTTGTTGGCATGCACATGATTCTGGCTGGTATCGATATCCGCGGAGGTAAGGTAGCCGGGATCGTTGGTGAACTGGGACAGCTTGGTTGGCATATCTGAAATCTGTGCCTTTGTGTGGGTATGGGAGGAAGGCGGGAAGGAGGCCGGCTTATTTTTGATAAAAGCGTCGGAAGCGGAATCAGTGTTATTCCAGTCCGCCTGTACATTAACCTCCGCACCGTCGGCGATACCGTTTAGTTTATTCAGAAGAGCCGTTGAAAAATCGTTGGAGGATAAGCCTTTTCCTGTGACCTTGTCCACTTTATCGGAGACAGTGTTCCATTTGTCGAGAAGGGGCTGTGTGAGGGCATCCAGGATACTTTGATTACCATGCACATGTTTTTTGGCGTTTGCATCGTTCCAATTTGATTTTTCCGTGGTGGTAACATGTTTGCTGTTGTCCGACTGGTGGGTAATATAGTCGGAGATGGCCTTAGCGGTTTTGCCCAGGGAAACGGACAGGGTTTCTCCTGAGGTCAGCCCGGCCAGTGTGGCGGCGCTTGTGAAGGTGGGAGTCTGATTGTTTGTAGTTACATTGGGGACGCTGCCCAAGCCTACATCGGCCTTGCCGGGTTTGTTATTTGTTGTATAAATTTTTCCGCTGCCCAGATAGCCGGTGGCGTCATCACGAACTTCCAGAAGGGAATGGAAGGTAGTTCCGCTGTCTTCGGACTGGGAAACCCTGAATACGGCGTCACCGGCAGTGGAATTGTCCACTACTTCGATTTTCTGCTGATAGGTGCCGGCAGTCTGGTCTATGGAAAAACCGGCGCCGTCGCCAAAGGTGGCGGTATCGGGCAGCTTATAGACGGGGGTTTCCGTACCGTTGATTTTGATATTGCCGTTTTTTTCGGAGCGTTCTGTTTTGGTGGCATCGGTTCTGGCATGGGCGGCCAGGCTGTGATCATAGGCGGCTTTGCCCTGATCTCCGCGGAAGGCGGAGCTGCTGTCCGTCCCCAGAACCACGCCTACGCCGTCTGCGTTGGTAACTGTTTTGCCGATGGTGCCGGGAGAACCGGTAGTATTGGATTTCACGGAAATGGAATCGGCGTCCACATGGATGCCGTTCCCCGCGCCTACGTTGAGGGTTCTGTCGGCGGCCAGGGTGCCGCCTCCGGTCAGGCCGCTGCCTGCGTTGATTTTTCTTGTCTGAATTACGGCACCGTCAATATTTGTCTGGCAGACGGTCCAGTCGGAATCCAGATTGCCGGAACCCTTTCTGTCCGTAAGCGCAACGATCAGATCGCCTGTTTCACAGGGCTGTCCGGCATAGGTGCCGTCTGTGACAACGCGGTAGGTCCAGCCTGTCAGATAGGTGGAGGGCAGGGCGGAAATGGTGCCCCCGGTTCCCAGTGTCCCTTTAAAAATCATGGCGTCGGACGCGGCAATGCCGTTTGCTATCTGCCGGTTTACGAATTCTGTGTTTGCCAGCTGCCCGGAATTATCATCCGCGTCCGCTGTGGGAGCGGTAGGAATGCCGGTAAAAACAGGACTGTTAAACATGGTGGCTTTGGATTCATTTGTGACATTTCCAAGCCCTACCTGGGCTTTTGTAGTTTTATGGGGATTTCCGGAATCTGCTTTGTGGCTGTCTAAGCTGGCCTCCAACGCTTTTCCGGCAGAGCCTTCATAAACGGTTCCTGTTTCTTTCCCGTAGCTTAAAAATTCGGATGGAAGCCTGGCTTTATCATCCAGCGGCGCAATGCCGTTTGCTGTGCCGATGTCCTCCTGATGGGCATAAAAGCTCCTTATGTCATTATGCTCTTTTACATACTGGATCAGCTGTTTCAGGGTACCCTTGCGAGTGGTGTCCTGATCTTCGATTACAGTGATATCGGAATCCTGTAATTTCTGAACCTCTGCCAGATTTTTTAGTTTCTTATATGGGATTGGCATGTATTCACCTCCATTGCAGAGGAAGGTTTTTATGGGTTTGTCTAACAGCCCGGGACGATGGCCGTCCCGGACCGTTATAATTTTGCAATGATCACCTTCCTGTTAAAGTCTCCGGAAATACAGTAAACGAGACATTTATTTCCGGGTTCAAATGTAAGCGCTGTCCCATTTTTTATGTCGTAGCGCTGTTGGTTGACAATGACCTGGCAGGTGCCGTCGCCATTGTCTTTTTGTATGAAGCCTTCGTAATCAAACCTCACATTTTTTATATTGTCGGCAAATGCTCTTGCGAGGACAGAGATTGCCTTTTCATCATATTTTTCCATATTTTTTCAGGGTATGCAGTTTGGGCATACCCTTACAATTACCCCCTTTTTGAAAGTTCCTGTTTGATTTGCGTGGGCAGGCGCATGACAATCTGCCGGGAAAGTGTATCCGTATCCCGGACATTTTCAAGAATAATGTCCCCGATGGTGACATCAATTTTATTGTCCTGATGATTGTCCGCAAAAATCGGCGAGGCTGCGGCTGCGTTAGACTGTGCCAACACGGAATTGCGGGGCTGCAGTTCGGGCAGTGCGGAGGAGAAAAGAACCGGGCTGGCGAGGGAAAGATTTTTGACACCGGAAGAAGCGGCGCGTCTTTTACTGCGTATCAGTGCCAGGGTCTTGCTGTTGTTAAGAACTATGTCGCCGGGGTTTAAATCAGTCAGAGTCGGGGATGAGGTGATTTGGTAGGTACCGTTTCTTCGGATGATAGTTTCCAGCTGACCGTATTCAGAGACCATGGCATTTTTATCGCCATGAGAAAGGCCGCCATTTGCCTGGGTTATTCCGGTAGTGCCGGAGGTAACGGAAAAGTTACCGTCCTGGGGATTTAAGAGAGGAATAATCGCTGCAATATTCCTGAGGTTTTCAAGAATGCCGGAAAGAACTCCGTTTAGTTCCTGCCATTTCTGGATTTGGGCCGGAATTCCGGTTTCTTCATCCAGCGCGGCCTGGGATTGGGCGGCCATGGCCTCCATTAGGGAACCGGAATCCTCGCCGGAGCTGTTTTCTCCTTCTGCGGAGGATTTTTTCCCGGAGGAAGAGCCTGCAATGGCCGCTTTAGCTGCTTCAACGCTTCCGGCAATGCTTTGCGTGGAATCTTCCGAGTCCTCGCCGCCGGCAAAAGCATCCGCAACATTATTGAGCATGGGAACGCTTTCTTTTTCCAGGCCGGCAACCGCGTCTATGAACGATATGTTTCCATTGCCGGAGCCCTGGGAGGGAGAAGCGTTTGTGCCGTTATTTTTTCCGACGGATACGCCGGTAGTGCCGACGACGGAGCCAGTCATTATGCCCGCGGCCTCAGCAACCTTGGAAAATTGGTCCATGACGCTGCCAAGAGAGTTGTTTAGGTTTTCAAAGTCTACGCCTTCTGCCAGGATTTCCATAAACTCCTGTGTATCGGATAAATATCCGGTGAGAGAAGACAGGTTTACATTTTCCAGCTCGGATAAGGCGTTCAGCATTTCTGAATTGCCGGCGTAGACATCAGCCATCAGACTATCGTGCATTTCTTTAAAATTGCGGATGGTTTCCTCTGACAGCAGTGCATTCGGATCATCGGGATCGATTCCTACGGATGCCAGCTTAACTTTGTCTTCGGCCTCTTCTATGGCGTCGCCCATTTTCTCCCATTCGGATTTGGCATTTTCAGCGCCCTGAATCATACCGTCCCAGTAGGTTTCGGTATCCTCTATTATTTTCCCATAATATTCGTCAACCTTGTCAATCTGTTCGTCGATTGCATCCTGTTGATCCTTCAGCGCATCCTTTTGCTTTTCCAGGAGGGAAATCTCTTTTTCTATGCCGGCAATACGGATTTTATCTTCCGCTTCCTTGACGTTTTGTTCCTGGTCACGGATTGCGCCGGTGTCCGTCCGGTATACGAAGCCTTTTTCTTTACCGCTGTAGGTAAATTCCGTTCGCTGATTGCGCAGCCGTTCAAGCTCATACTGTTCTTTTTCCAGATTTATAGTGTTTTCATGGGCTTCATTTTCTTCATTGATGGCATCGATTTCGGCCTGCTTGGCGTCAATCTGCTTATCAATCAGCTTTATCTGCTCCTCCAGGGCGTCTTTCTGGGCTTCCAGCGCCTCTTTGGCGGCATCCTGCTGTTCCTTGAGGGAATCCACTGCGGCGCCCTTCTGATCTTCCAAAGAACTGATGTATTTGTCTATCTGTTTGGTAGCAATGGATATGACGGACTCATGGAGGCTGAGCATGCCGTCAAGATATTCTTTTTTGTATTTTTCGTATTGGTCGGTGTATTTTTTGTCGTTTTTGTAATACTTTTCGTTGAGGGCGCGGAGGGCATCCAGGTATTGCTTTTCGTTGAGGATATCGCGATCTCTGAGGTCTTTGAGTTTGTCGTATTTTTCGTCGAAATCGGTGACGTGGGGATCGGTGGTTTCTTTCGGGGTGGAATTTGTAGCTTGCTTTACAGGAGCGGATGCATTATTGCTTACCTTTGCAAGGGGGGAAAAATTGGCTAATTCAGTTTTTATTTGTTCCTTTATGTCATGTAATGCTCTATTAGCTTCAGATATAGCGCGAGCATCGCCGGAGGCCATAGCCGTATCCCAAAAAGCCTTGACATTTGACAATTTGGCAAGTAGATCTGACGCAAATCCTGCGGATTCTGCTAAGGAAAGTATATTTTCTATATCTTTATCAGTATTTAGTGGTGTATTATTATATAGAATTTGTTTAAGACATAGCAAGTCATATGCCTGGCTTGCGTATTCTGCTGCAACATGTTTATTTACAAAAGAGTTTATTTGTGATTCATCAGCATTTAATAGATCAAAATCAGCCTCTTTTAGTGCATCTACATTGTTGGTTAAGGCATTAAAGGATATTATTTGAGCGTTTGTAATGCCCATGGATTCTAATGATGAGGTTACAAGATCATAGTTCGCATTAGTTACGTTGCTAAGTCCTGTAAATAAAGATGATGCCATTTCATTAAATGCATCATGTACTTCATCGGCAGTTGATGTAGAGTCGGAAAGCACAGAAATAAGGTTTTCATATGCTGAAATATCAATTTCTCCGCCGGCTTTTTGTATTTCTTCTAAACCTTCTTTGATTGAAGTGAAAGTATCAAAATCTATGTTATCTAATGAAAATATTTCTTCTCCATTATCATCATAAGTGAAAATTTCTTTGTATACATTTCCAATAGATTCTAGTGCTGGTTTGATTTTTGCGTCAAGTTCTGATAGTGTATCTGAAAATGGTAATTCGAGAGCATTGTTAGGATTTTCTGCATCGTGTTTGATTGCTTCCAGAGCCTGTTTAAATGACTCAACAGAATCAACTTTATTAAAATCAATATTACCGACAATTTTAAGTTCTTCTTCGGTTAATGAAGCTGTAACAGTATCTGCATTATATGTAGAGATTCCCTTTTCTTGAAGTTTTTGAGAGATTACATTTCTTTGTGGGTCAGAATCTAAAGCTTCATAATTTTTAGGTGCTTGTACAGTATTAAGTATTAGTGAAAGTGCGTTATCAGCTCCATCCAGCGCTTCTTGCTCTGATTGGGATAACTCGCCTTTATCATTCTTTATCACTGATAATTCATCAAATACTTTTTGATAATTCTGCATAGATGTATTAATGTAAGTACCAGTTTTTGCCAGATAATCTTCATATGTTTCTAAAGATTTGTTTAGGTCTTTAAGCTTTTTTTGTCCTTCTTCTGTGGTGTCATCAGATAATAAAGACATCTCGGATTTGGTTTTATCTATCGCCTCTTGAAGAAGTGAATAATTTGCCAACAGTGAAGTCAAATCATCTTTTCCATAAGAGATAGTATATTTATTAATATTGTCTACGCTATTATTGTCTTTTATTACATCGATTTGCTCTTGTGAAGGCGTTCTCTGGCCTTTTTTTGTTAATTTACTATAGAGATTTACTGCATCCTCAGCAGTTTCATTAGCAGAAAACTGTTTTTCTATTTTTTTTAATGCGATAGTTCTTTCTAATTCATCATTAGCGGCAGATAATTTATTATATTCATCTTCTTCAATTAGTGAAATCCCACCAGTTTCCAGTTCTTTCATTCTGTCTGTAGTATCAAGTAGTTCTTCGTTCAAATTTTCCAATTCGGATGAAGTAGAATGATATGTATCTGATGACTCATCGAGCTTATCTTTGGCAATATCTACGGCATGAATTAAACTATCTAATCCACTGACAATTAAGGATATTACTTGGGCAAGAGCCCATGATGCAATTGCATTTCCTGCTAAGGCTAAACCCTCAAGAGCTGCTTTACCAATTTGAGAATTTGTTGATAAATTATTCAATTCAACAGTTGTTCCATTTGTTTTATTTGCCATATCTATAGCGGCTTTACTTACGGATTGCATAGTATTCTTAATTGCTTCTGTTGAATTAATATTGTTTTCAATTTCCGAATTGTATGCTTTTAAAGCAGAAATATCTGATTCTGATAAAAAGGTAAGCTTTATTGCGTTTGAAAGCTTTGAGAACTTAGTTAAAGATAATTGGGTCTTGCCTAAGTGATTTTCAATTGTTTTAAATATCGTACTGTGTGATTATGATGTGTTTGGATCAGCATGATCACGGTTAAAAAAAGATTTTATAATATAGAAGCGGTATGTCTGCTTGAAAAGAAAAATATGTAATATTGTTTATATTATGGAATAATGTTAAAAGATACATCGTTTATTATGAAAGGGTATGTCTTTTATTATTTGTGAAATAATAATTTCGAGTGAACTGCAAATTCATTTTACATAAGGATACTATCAGCTGATAAATTGTATAGAATAAATATAGTGCTATTTTTTACCCGATTCATTCCAGTAGCAGGAATGCCAAACATGCAATAAAGGCAGAAGAGTAAAGTTTCGGCCTAATAATTTCACTGTATTGCTCAGTGTCAGTCCCGAATGTCTGTTTAAACAGTATCATTTCATATACTGCTTATGAGGATGTCATTACTGTGGGGATTCCGCTCAGAACGAGACGGCTTTCCTGCTGACCAAATGAAACTCACGCATTTTTACGAACCTGGGATTGTCACCAATCGCAGGAGAGTAGCAGAGTATTTACATTTTTCCCAGGCATAGAATTATTGACTATGCACCTATTCAGGCCATATACCTCATTTAACTTAATGTATTTCATTAAGCGTAATATCTAAAACTTACCTTTGGTAAGAAACTCTATTACTGTCGGCATATTTGTATGAGGGTAAACTTTTTAACCCTACCGACATTATTAAATCCGGCGAAAAGCCCTCCGGCCAGTACAATTGAACCTGCTGGTCCGAGTGCTTCTGTTAGTTTATTGACTATTTCCAGTAAAGAATTTAAAGCATTGATACCGGAAATAATTGTATCAGAATTTGCAATATTATTGACAGTGTCTGTCCATGTATTGGAAAGCTGGTTGAGACTACCTTCCCAACTGTTGGCAGACATCATAGCAGTTTCCATAGCACTTCCGCTGCCCTGTGCATAATCGGTAAGCATGCTGTCAAAAGTTTCCATGTTCCGGAGCAGAGCATCCAATTCCTCTGACTGTGTATTTCCTCCAATGCTGCTTAGTATATCGCCCTTTAAAGAATCATTTTCGCCCAACTGGTTATAAACGGCTGATAACTCTTTGAGAATGGAGATAGGATCTCGCAATTTTTCTGAACCGTTAACAAGTTCTGTCATAGATACATTGGCGGCATTCAGGGTATCTGTGATATCTGCAGAGCCGGTATTTTGCAGATTATTCAGTATAGAATTAACACTGCTGCCGATTTCACTGCCTTCCATATGGGTTATGGAACCAATGGTGCCTATCATGGCAGACAATTCTTCAATTGAAATATGGTAACCGGAAGCGGCGCTTCCGATTTCAGTCATTGCGGCTGCCATATTGGAAAGGGAAATATTGTTGCGGGTTGAGATACTGTTTTGACCATCAATAACTTCATTTAGCTTTTTTGCTTCGCCATTAAATTTATATGCGGCATTCATGGCTAAAATATAATTATTTGCTACCTCGGCGGTCATATTTCCGGCTGTCTGAGCAAGAAGAGCCTGTTCGGCCATTGCCTGTCCCTGTTTTCCGGTGAAGCCTGAACTAGCCATTTTTTGTATTTCTGTCAAATAATCAGAAGCTTTTTTCCCATAGGTACTGGCTGTCTCAAAGGCGGAATCGCCAAGCTGTTTTAGCTGTGCCTTGGTCAGATTTCCTGTTTTACCGATTTCAGTAAGAATGGTATCAAGGCCTTTCAGCTCTTCTATTGATTCTTTTACCTGATTGATGATTTTACCCTTAATATCCAGGGACGACAGCATTTGTGCAGCACTTTTAAAAAGGTCGCTTATTTGTCCTCCCATTTGTCCGGTGTCAATAGCCTCTTTCTTTAAAGCGCTAAGCTTCCCCTCTAATTCAGATAAGTCAGAGGTATCATCAACTTTGTCTATTGTTTTTTTCAGAGCAACAAATTGTGAATTAAGTTCTTTGGTCATACGGGTATTGTTCTTTAAGAACTTATCAATATTGCTTTGTAAATCTTTTTTTTGAAGATCCAGTTTTACTGCAATATTCTGATCACGAAACAGGTCTGAGATATTCTTTTTGACATTTTCTGATTCAGATTTCAGTTTTTTCTCATTCATACTAATATCAAAGCGAACCTGCCCCTGCAATTTCTTCTGAACATCAGCCAACTGCCGTTTAATTATTTTATATGTTTTTTCTTCATCCAGCATAGCCGTAATACGCATTATTAAGTCAATATCCATAAACACCTCCTGTTTTGGAGTTTGAATTGTGCCGGTTTATTTCGCAGCCTCCATTTCCCGAAGCTTCTGGGCATCGTCGTGTATTTTTTCATACATTTTATCCTTGAAGTCAGGCGCGGCCACCATTTCTTCCATGAATTTCAGGACCGTATCCATATTTTCACCGCTCAGTTTTTTCTGGAGTTCCGCGGTATCGCCCAGATAAGAATGGATGAGATCCGTAACATCCTTAAAAGCAGAGATGATCTCCGCGCTGTTGATAATAAGCAGGCTCAGAGCGTCTCTGCGCAGTTTTCTAAGCTTCAGGTAATTTTTAATTTTAACTAACATTGTATTCTCCCTTCCGCCGTCTCTTTACGGCGATCAACAATTATGTTTTCATAATGGAACAAAATCAGTGCAGCTGTTCGATTGCCTGTTTTACCTTATCGTATCCCACCATAGCGCCCAGCCAGTTGGCAATTCCCATGAGAGGGATGTAGATGATATTTAACGGGGTAAAAGGAATGCCGGAGCCTGTATAATAGAGAATGGTTCCGCCGCATCCGAGAATCAGCGCGATGATGAGCACGACGATATTGGAGGCGTAACGGATATGCTGCTCCTCCAGGAATTTTTTCACCGCCTCGGTCACGGTTGAGGTTAAGACGGCAAAGGACATCAGTAAAAACAGAAAGGTTGTTATATTCATAAATTTATGCCTTCTTTCGGGCAGACGGGCCGTTATTTTCAGTCATTTCATTTACCGGCTTGTTTTCCAGCCAGTATTTCCAGGCTGCCTTGGTCTCCGGGATAAAATAATAGGCGATCAGCCGCCCGCCGTAGCCTTCATCGATCCAGACGGGCTGGACCTTCATTTTCGCATAGGTCAGAATCTGTTTTATGTTGCAGATTCTGCATAAATTGGATTCGCCATAGACTTCCTTCACATCTTCAAAGCTTCTGTATTTAATTTTGACACATCTCCTTTTTCGTAAAAAATAGGGATATAGAAACCGCAAAATATTGTGATTTCCATATCCCTTTTACCAATTCACAATATTCATAATCATCCGGCCATAATGCCTTTCCTTAGAACTCCTGGAAACACAGGGCGGCGGGCTGAAAAACTCCGCCGCCCTGCGTTCGTAAAACAGGCAAAAGGCGGAAGCTGGCTTTCGCTCCTTTGCCCGGATAACCGCTGTATGACCGGCTTTTTATCCGCAGAAGCAGATTTCTTTATTCCGCTTCATCAGAAATTTCAACGATTTCCGCGAAGTTGCCGTCCTTGTCCTCAAGCAGATCAAAGGTCATGGTGATGCTTGCAGGATCACCGGCGGAAGACTGGGAAAGAGAGAAGTTTCTCTGAGGCTGTGCCTTGTAGAAAATCATCTTGTAAGGTGTCAGTACCTCATTCTCGTCCTTTTCCACGGTATCCATGGTAATGTAGTAAGCCTTGGGAAGCTTGCTGTTGTTGATTGCGATGCGTTTTACGCCGCTTGCCTTTGTGGCAACATAACCAACCTCATATTCCTCGCCTGTTTTAATGTCGCCTTCCACAGCGGCGGTAAAGGTGCCGTCTGCAAAGGTGCCAGCGATTTCTGTGCCTGCAAATTCCCCATTTTTGTATACAAATACAGAACCTGCCATGGCGTTGGCGGGAACCTTCAGGCTGCCGTCTGCATCTGCTTTCACCACAGCTTTTTCCGGATATGCGGCATCTGTTTCGATAACGCCGCCGGAAATCAGTGAATACAGCTCAAACGGATATACCTGCGCTTCAATGGTAATGGTTCCTTCGATCGGATTGGCAAAAGCAATCCTCTTCACGCCCTTTGCCGTGGCGTATACGGATTCGCCGGTAAGCGCCTGCGTGGTTGTATTGGCTGTTTCAAAGAAGAGTACGGGCTTTCTGTCGAGGGAACGGATATCTACATCACAAACCTGTCTGTTGGCTTTATTAATATTGGGCATAGTAAACCTCCTGATAATTTAATAGGTGAAACAGTCCGGCGGTGCGGACCGAATGAAGTTACGGTTTGATGCATTCAAACCACTGCGTGAAATCAACCTTGTTGTCCTTGTTTCCCCATGCGGCAACGGACATTTTGAGCACGTCAAAAATGGTGTTCTGCTGCATCCGGGCGAACAGGTCGTAAACCTGGTAAACGGTAAGATCCCATATGTTCAGTATGTTGATGGAGCTGTGGCAGGCCGAAATGGCTGAAATAATATTGGGAAGCTCCAGCTTGGGATCCGGTTTCGCGCTTTTTTCTTTTGATTTCTTTCTCTTATTCAGTTTTTCAATTATTTTGGCAGCCGTCTTATTTTTGGCATCGGCGGCATCCATGGTGTTTACGGATACTGCGTTTAACTGCAGTATGATGCTTTCCAGCTCGGAAAGCTGCCGGGAATTTATGGTGCAGACAGGATCGGCGCTCTCGGCGCCGAAGATAAGAAATTCATTCTCCTCCGGTGAATAGATGATCTTTTCACACAGAAAAAAGGAGAGAGCCTGGGTAAGCGGAACCACTATTTTCCTATCAAAGCCGAAAATATCCAGGCGGCCTGTCAGGGCGCGCTGTTCCTCCGTAAGACCGGCGTATTCGGCCCGTATGCTCAGAATCTGCTGTTTTTCTTTTTCCGTATAACCGGCAAAATAGCTGTCGCCCTGCAGCTCCATATTTTTGTAATAGGTGTCAATATCGAGAAGCAGCATGGACAGATACATATGATAGGTATTGAATTTATCGGGCAGCGCGTCGATTTCCCTGAGAGTGGGGGAGCGCACGCTGCACAGGTTCAGTTGGAGCGGGGAGGGGCTGATCAGAAGAGCATAGTCGAGAGTCAAAATTCTTATCCCTTCATTTTAAAGTCAGGCACGGTAAATACCAGCTGCCTGCCGTAAAACTGGTTTTCCAGCAGATTATTTGTTACCGATTCCAGATGCAGCGGGCCGATGCCGAACTGGTTGGAGGCACGCAGCTCCCGCTCGACCATATCGGCGAGAATATCCGGTTTTGTTCCAAGATAATCCTCCTTCGCATACTGCATCTGCTCCAGACGGCAATAGGACCATACGATAATTTTCATATCCTTGATCATGCCTGTGGGAATCTGCGGAACATCCACCTCAAAGCAAAGACAGGCATTCATATCGGCCTGGGTATTTATATGGAGGTAAGGAAAAATCCGGGTATAAAGGAGGCTGTCCGCTTCGTCCTGGGTGTAGGAATCCTTTTCAAGCAAAAGACGGCAGATGTCAGGAGAGTTTATGAAGGTGGATATCAGCCTTGTTTTGTATAAACCGATATCGTTCAGGATTGATTTTTTCATAAAGTTATTTTCTCCTTCTGAGAAGAGTTCTGGTGGGAAGATATGACGAGGGAACGGTAATATTTTTCATGCAGCCTCATAGCCTGCGCCGATTCCGTCATATAATAGGTGCGCCTGTGGCGGGCAACCGTATGGTGGATATCACCATCCGGGCCCGGACGTAAACCATTTGAAACAAGATAGTTTCTTTCCTGTTTTGTAATTTTGAGGATCGTTAAAACCTTCTTTCTTCATAAATTTTCCGGAAAAGGAAGAGGGGCCGGCCGCGGCGCCGTTTGGACAGCACCGCGGCCGGCTAAGATGGGAACATAAGGGACGGCTTTGAAAGGGAGTGGGCCAAACTATATGGTAAGCTTAAAAGCCGGCAATAAGAGATTGGTTTCAAAAGAAATGGCCATTTCGTATCTGTTCTGCGCAGTTTGAAAGAGGCAGGAATCTGCTTACTCTCTCATAATAAACACGCTAAATTATCTGGCCGGAGGCTTTAAAATACAGGTTTTTCCATTTTCCGTTCCGCAAAATTAATCCGCCGGTTTAAAATTCGATAAAAATGCCTCTTTGTTCTGCCGGTAGAGCGTATTCAGCATCCGCCTGCCGTATTTGATCCCGTATTTCCTTTTGCAGTTGGGATTGTTGTTTTCCTCTGAAATATCCATGGCAATTTCAATCAGGCGGTTGATGGTTTTGGGATTGCCGATTTTTATTTTGCCCATGGAGGAAAGGAAGGCATTGGTGGTTTCTTCGAATTCCACAAGGAAATCCTCCTCCTCAAACCGGTTGTGGTTCATTTTAATGAAGCTGTCATAGGCGCTGACCAGCTGTTGGATTTTGCTGATCTGCCTGTCATTTGCCTTTCCCTCCAGATGCAGGACGAACTGTCTGGTGGGGAGGGCGTTTTCCTGGCTGGCGCCCTGGATTCTGTCCAGGCATTCCTGAAGCCAGTTCATGGGACAGACAAGCTTATGGTTGATCCGGTCATTGATTTTCATCTTTTTATCCCGGATTTCTTCATAAGGAATATCTTTGCCGTTTTTGACGGCGGGGATTGTTTTTACATATTTCATAAATAACGGAAAATCCTTCTTCTCCTCATGAACCCTGGGGTTCATGCATTCCATGGCCCTGATGCGTTCGATTTCAGACAGGGCGTCCACCTCGTATTCCCGCTTGCAGCCGTCAATAATTACCTGGGCCAGCACAGACAGGATCACGAAGCTGTCATAAAGCTCGGGAGCGGGCGTGGTCCAGTGGTAGGTGAGGGCCAGCTGGGCCAAATTGCTGGATTCCCCGATGCCGCGTCTGGATAGGGCGAACTTGTTGTCCATCCGGGCGTATTCCAGGGGCGTATTGCGATAGGTGACGCCGCTTTCCTTCAGCCGGTTTACGATGGTCGGGTATTGCTCATAGCAGATTCCCGCGTATTTTACGAAGGTGGGGTGATTGGTGACGAAGAAAAAATCGGAGTCATGGTCCAGGCCGTTTCCCCGGTCCTGGATATCTGTGCCGATGCAGTTCACGACGATGATATTGTCGCTGAAGGGGAAATATTTTTCCATTTCAGGACTGCGGCGGTTATGGAGGTAGCAGACGTTGTTCGGCGAATTATGGGGGGAACGGAAGGCGCAGAGGTATTCGCCGTCTGCAAATCTGCCGGTATAGCACTGCACCGTGCCCGTCTCCTGCATAAGCGTTGGATCTTTCTTCCAGTCGCCGCCTGCCGCATATAAAAGCAGCGCGTAGGGATTGCTGCAAATGGTAAGGTTATCTCCGTTGACCATCACCTTGCCGCTTCTTATTTTATTGACGTAGGCCCTGATAATCTGCCTCTTTTCGTAACGGTACCATTTGCTGTTGGCAAAGGCCGGGTTCCGGCGGTATAAATCCGCCATCATTTCATAGTGGTTCACCTCATTGGCATTTTTTCGGAGAAAAATTTCGAATTCTCCATCGTCAGCTTTCAGCTTTTCTATGTATTCCATGCTGTACTGTGCGATAGCCTTAACATCGTCCCTGGTGCAGGGCAGGGTGTTGAGCATCTGGTAGCTTAACTGCTGTACGTCGCCCAGCTTGCTTTTGTGATCCGTTTTTACGATGCCAAAGAGAGAACCGTCGGCATTGACCCGGCTGCACCAGTAATGGTAGGCGTCCAGAGGGGAAGCGCCCATCAAGTCCGTGAATTTCAGCCATTTTACCGCGTTGTCGGTGGTGATGATTTTTATATCCTTTGCAAGATGCCACTCACCGAACATATCCTGTATCTTCCAGGTCTGATAGTCGATGCCCTTTTCCTCGCACCAGTCCTGCATAAATTGCCGGATCCGGCCCCTGAAGCCGCATGCTTTAAAAAAGTGATTGCGCAGAAGCGCCATGCCGTTGACCCAGGCGGGAAGACAGGAGTCCTCTATCAGGGCCATGCCGTCCCACATGGTGTTTTTAACCTCTGTCTCTTCGCGGGATACAATGCATCTTTTTTTTACGGCGGGTATTTTTTTGTATACCTTATTGTATAGGGGATTTCCCTGCAAATCCAAAAGCCCTTTTTCCAGCGCGCGCCGCCTGGCCTTTTCCGTACCTTCTTCATCGATGACCCGCCGGGTTCCTTCGTATTCCTCTGCCCGCACCACATTGGCCATGGTGGTAAAAAAGCTGTCCTGATCCTTTAAAATCAGGATATCCTCCACCGGGATGGAAAATGTGTCCAGGATGGTGCTTGTCGTGAGCGGGGAATAGGCGGACAGCTCCACGATTTTCGCATTTTCAAGGGGCATCCGCCCGCCAAGCCCCATGGTCATCCAGTCATAGGCGGCGTCATACAGCGTTTCGTTGATAAACATGACCTGTCCCAGCTTGGCTTTTGCGCTGTTCCGGTAAAGCATCCTGTAATGGATGCGTTCCTCCCCTGTAATATTTCCCTGCCTGTCCCTGGAGGTATAGGTGACGGATACGCCGTCCCTGTAAAAAAGCTCCCGTATCTCATCCTTACTTTTTTTACAGTATTTATGTTTGTTCTGGTTCACCTTTTCGATGATTTGGCGTAATTTTGCCCGGCCCTCCTCATCAGCTTCCCTGGCAAGCAGGCTGCCCAGATGCTTTATTTCTTCCTCATAGGAACGGGAACCGAAGTCAAAATCCAGGCAGATAATATCCCTCGTCAGCCTGTCCTTATACAGCTTCATGCCGTGGTTTTGCAGAAAAATGCGGAACAGACTGTGGTTCAGGACGCCGGTGGTATAGTCGTATCTGTCTCTGATGCCAAGATTGAAGCCGTACAGAGTTCCTGCTTTAATATTGAGAATTTTAATTCCTGTTTCGTTAATGGTAATCACTCCTTCTGAAAAAAATTGACGGGTTGTGCGTGCCGGGATTTATCTGGTCTGCTCCCGGAAACGCCTGTGCGCGCCGGCTATTTTATCAATGGTGTAGGCGGCGGGACGTTCCGTGCTGAAATCAGAAAGCCGGATGCTGCCGGTGTATTCCCTGTGGAATTCTTCCCGCGTGGGAATGTGGGTGTCCCTGTAAGGCGGGTGGTATGCCGTCCTTCCGGCCTGGATGTGTTCTTTTAATATCCGTAATTTTATATCGCTCATGCTTTTACCTCCTTTTGAAAAATGCATTTTCCGCGAGTAACGAGCCAAGTGGATGTACTTGTGCATCCGTTTGACGACTGCCGCGAGAGTCAAATATCCCGCCGTTCACGGCGGTGGGGTGACTTTTAGTGGGAACATACTTTATTTCTCCGTTTGAAAATAAAAGGAGCGGTTCACAGCAAGGGAGACTGAACTGATACAGTTATGGAAAGAAGGAAAGGAAGTTACTGAGTCCTGTTAATGGGACACTGAATGTATTATCATATAGAATATAAAGGCGTATAAGAAACAGAGAACAGAACAAACGTTCGAACAAATATTGACAAGAACATATGTTCGATGTATACTCGAGCTATCAAAGCAATAAAAAAAGACCAATCCTCAAACGGTGTTGGCGCACCTCGGATTGGCCTTAAGCACTTATTACATAAGCCTTACCCAATGGGAAAAAAGCTTATGAAGTACAGCAGAAGCTATACATCTGCATTATTACATAATAAATGTTGTATAGTCAAGCGATTCTGCTGAATTTCCCAACTGGTTTTTTTGAAGCTGTCCCACAGGGACAGAACGGTTCTTTCCTAATGCATATGGAAGGAACCGCTCATATCAATGCGGTATCGCAGGCCTGCCTGCGATATGCGGGAGGTAAAAAATGGACAATGACAATTTATTAGAGGAGTATTATACGCAGAATGCAAGGAAGCTTCGGCGTATGGTAGACAGGATTTTACGCAGGTTCAGCGGTATATCGCAAAAGGATTATGATGATTTTTACTCCCTGGCCAATGAAGTGTTCACCGGTGCCTTGCGGCGTTTTGACGGAACACAGAGCTTTGAGGGTTTTTTATATGCCTGCCTTTTCAACAGAATCAAGACCGAATTTACGAAGAGAAACAGGGAAAAGAGAAAGACGGATACCCAGTGCGTTTCGCTGGATACGCCTGTTGGCGATGGAGAAAGCGTGCTGGGCGATATGCTGGAATCGGATTTTAATATGGAGGCCGAACTGGAAAAAAAGGAACCGGACTTACAGAATACATGGATAGGGCAGTTCCTGGAAGAGCTGTCCGGCGTCCAGAAGAAAATCGTGCGCATGAAGCTGGACGGGCTGACAAAGGCGGACATTATGGAACAGCTTCATATCAATGAACATACCTATAGCAGCAATATGAAGAAAATAAAGAATTTTGACAGGAGCCGGGTCCTTCACAGACATAAGGAACCTGAGCTGGCAAACGTGCGGGAGGGAAAATTAATGAATAAAGTGATATCTCAGACAGCCGAGAAAAGCAAACCGAAAAATTACCAGGTGTATGCCATCATCCAGAGAATGTATGATTACTCAATCCGCCTGGATCATCCTTTGCAAAGGGAATCCGAACAGTGGAGCAACGTAATGAAAGGAAATCTGATTTCCGATATTTTACAGGATAATCCCATACCGCCCCTGGTTTTTGCGGAGCAGGTGATTGACGGGGTGGTCATCATCTGGGCGATTGACGGGAAACAGCGCTGCTCCAATGTGGAAAGCTTCCGGAGGAACGGCTTCCGAATCAGTAAAAATGTGGAAAGATATCAGATTAAATATCAGACGGCCGCAAGGGATCAGGAGGGTAACATCATTTTTGATGATAACGGGCTGCCCCGCTATGAAGTGAAGGAATGCGATATCCGGGGCAAATGCTATGCGGATCTGCCGGAAAAATTACAGCAGAATTTTAATGAATACAACTTTGAGGTGACGCAGTATTTAAATTGCAGCAATGAGGATATTGAATACCATATCAGGAGATATAACGCATCCAAGCCCATGTCGGTGGCGCAGAAGGGGATTACGCACCTGGGAGAGCAGTATGCAAGGATCGCAAAGGCCATAGCCGGGAAACCGTTTTTCAGGGATAAGGGAAATTACAGGATTTCGGAGTTTACAAACGGCACAATGGACAGGGTGATCACGGAAAGTGTGATGGCAATTAATTTTCCCGGGGACTGGAAGAAGAAAAATGAGGATATCTGCACATATTTAAAGGAAAATGCAAAAGTGATCCACTTCAACATTTTTGAGGAATATATAGACAGGCTGGATGAGGTAATAACGCAGGAAACAGCGGAAATGTTCAATTCCAGGGATTCCTTCCTGTGGTTCGGCCTGTTCCGACGTTTTACCAGGGCGGGAATGGAGGATGAATGCTTTATCCGGTTTATGAAGGAGTTCAAAGACAGGCTGCATGGCAGGAAGGTGGGCGGCGTTTCCTTCGATGACCTGAACGAAAAATCAACAAAGGATAAAAATATCGTACATCAGAAAATGAATCTGCTGGAATCGCTGATGGATGAATTTTTGCATATCACACGGGAGGAGACTGTGGAGAAGTTCGTGGTGAAGAACGCAAGGCTGCAAAGCTTTATCGGGGAATTCAACCAAAGCGATATCGTGAAGGTAATCAGAGTGCAGCCGGAAAAGGAACAGGTAAAGCTTGCGATCCAGTCGCTCATGGTGGTTTCAGGGAAAAAGGGCTTCTCCGACAGGGAGGTTCAGAAAATTCTGAGCGCAGGCGCCCCGGGAGAAGAAGAAATGGACGATACCCTGCTGTATCTGGCGGCCTTGAGTGACTGGACGCTGAATGTAAACAATAACTCCCGGCTTTTTGAACAGAGTAACCTGCCGGCGCTGGTAGGGGTGGTTGCCTATGCCTACCGGAATGAAATTGATGACCGCACCTGTGAGGAATGGCTGGAAAAGTATGTGGAAAGCTTCGATACTGGCGGCGGAGTATGCGGGGAAATCATGGAACAGCTGCATAAAATGATTTCGGATTTGGAGCATTTTGCAGCGTATAAAAGGAGGCGGACGGCATAGGCGCCGGTATTCGGCGGAATACATAGCGTTAGCGCGCATCCGGCCCATTGTGCATGAATTTTGAATGGTTGGGGGCAGTTACAGTTTGGTCACAGGTTGAACGGGAACCTCCTGGAAAAGTATTCATGCGAAAAACCTTGACTCTCACGCAGCGTGATGATGTAGGATAGATATATGCATAAGCCGTATCACTTATGAGGCATTCTGAATGCAGACGGATGCCCGGGCAGGATTACGGTATTCAGGAGGGATTCAAATGAAAACAATAAGCCAGGTGGCCCAGCTGACAGGGGTGAGTGTCAGAACCTTGCAGTATTACGATGAAATTGATTTACTGAAGCCGGCGGCTGTTACCGATGCAGGCTACCGGATGTATGATGAAGCCGCCCTTGAACGGCTGCAACAGATTCTGTTTTTCAGGGAACTGGATTTCCGGCTGAAGGAAATCAAAGAAATTATGGAAAATCCGGAGTATGACAAGCAGGAGGTATTTCGGAAACAGAAAAAAATGATCCGGGCAAAGAGGGACAGGCTGACCAGGCTGTTGAAGCTGTTGGATAAGCTGGAAAAGGGGGAAGACTGCATGAGCTTTGACGCATTTGATTTGACCGAATATTTCGAATTGATGGAGAATTTTAAGCAGCAAAATGAAGAGGAAGTAATCAGGGTATGGGGAAGTGTGGAAAACTATGAAAGGCTAATAAATAAGGTAAAAGCGGATGAACAGAGGGTGGGTGAGCTTGCCGTCAAATATTATGGCAGCACTGAAAATTATACCAGGGTGATTGAGGAAGGGCTGAATAAAATCCCGGATATCATAAACGATGCCTGGACACAGAAAACCAATGCGCTTTACAGGAAGCTTACCGGGGATTTAACCCGGGATGCAAGATCCGAAGAGGTACAGGCCATTGTCAGGGAGCTGATGGAGCATACGCAGGGACGGGTGAATAAACAGGGCTGGAAGAAGCTTGTTGAAAGCGGATTTTATACGGGACATGGAATTAAGGAAGAAAATGATGCGCTTTATGGGGCAGGGGCTTCCGAGTTTATGGAAGCGGCCATGAAGGAATATTTTTCTCATATCAGCCCGGAAGAACTGGCAGACGAAGCGGGCGGACCAGAAGAAAGGAAGACTGAAAAATAACCGGTTTATCCTTTACGAAGCATGTGTCCGGAAGTACAATAGATAAAAAAGCCGCTTTAAATACGGACACAGGGGGACAGAGGATGAAAGCCAATATTATAGCCGTTTTTGATAAAGAGAAGGAAAAGGTCCTTGTATGCAGAAGAAGGAAAAATCCTTATAAAGGCCTGCTGAATTTTGTCGGCGGCAAGATTGAAAAGGAAGAGGACGGCCTGACGGCAGCCTACAGGGAACTGTGGGAAGAAACCGGCATTACTGACGCGGATATAGAGCTGACGCATCTGATGGACTTTAACTATCTGGTGTTTGATAACTGGCTGGAGGTCTATTTCGGCCGGCTGAATAAGGATTTTACCGTCAGAGGAGAGGAAAACGAGCTGCTTTGGATAGATATTTCTTCAGATTTCTTTGATGTGACACAGTTTGCGGGCAGAGGGAATATGGGGCATATCATGGAACTGATTAAGGAATATGAGAGTGATTTGCCGGATGAAGAAAAATACTGAAGCGTATCGATTTCTTATGAAAATTTAGCTGCATGAATTATTTATTACGCTTGGAGGGGGATTGGGATGGAGGCTGTATTGATTTTTATTGATGGAACCATATGCGATATGAGGCACAGAATACCAGCTATGGGGACGGAAAAATTTTTCTCGGAGGAAAACCTGGCCAAAGACAAACCTACGCAAGGCAGTGTGGAGTGTCTGAATGAACTTGCTGAAGTATATGAGCTGGTTTATATAGGAGCCAGACCGGATATTTATACAGATGCTACACATAAATGGCTGCTTGATGCCGGTTTCCCGGAGGGAAAGGTTTATTTGGGAAGCAGCCAGCAGGAGCGGCTGGATATTGTCAAAGAACTGAAAAAACGTTTTGTATTCCGGGCCGGAATCGGGGATCGGTGGGATGACAATGAACTGCATCTTGAATTAGGCTGCCAAAGCTTTATTTTAAAGGAATGGAGTCCTGACTGGGATGTGGTAAGAAAACACCTGGAAATGAAACTGGCACCTCGTGTCAGATATTCCCAGTTCAACGCGGAGGATATCAAAAAAGAACTTTTGCAGCGCTATGAGCTGGAACAGCCTCTCAACTGCCGGTTCTATGATTTTGGCATGAATGACATTTATCTGATAAGAGCAGAAAATGCAAATTATTACCTGCGTATTTCCCTGGCGGGGATTCATCAGAGAATAGATTATCTGGAAGAAATGAATATAATAAAGACGCTGGCAGAAAGGGGGATCCGGGCCGCAGTACCGGTAAAAATGGCGCATGCTGCCGGTTCTGACAATCCTTTTGTATGGGAACTTGCGGCACCGGAGGGCATCAGATACGCAGCATTGTTTACGGAAGCTCCGAAGCAGCCGTCCGAAGATAACGAAAGCTGTGCTTTTCATTTGGGACGAATGCTGGCAATGCTGCACCGGACTGCAGATGAGGAGAACTTCCGTGTTTCCAGGGAACCTATTGATATGAGGCAGCTCACGGAAAAACCCCTGGCCGGTATCCGGCCCTATCTGGAAAATCGTCCGGCCGATTACAGATGCCTGAAGGAAGGCGCGGCAAAGCTGAAGATTTTTATCAAGGACAGACTTTCGGAAGCTTCACCGGAATATGGTTTCTGTCATGGAGATCTCCACAGCGGTAATGTATTTTTCGAAGGAGTTGATCCTACGATCTTCGATTTTGATTGTATGGGCTATGGATGGAGGGCATATGACATCTGTGTTTATGCGTGGGATGAGAGCTTTCAGAATGAAAAGTTTATGGAAGGAAATACATGGAAAAAATATTTGGAGGGCTATGAAACTGTAAGGGCCCTCAGCAGGGAAGAAAAAGAGACCATCCCCGCATTTGCAGCCCTGAGAGAGCTGTGGATGATTGGGCTGCATGCAGAAGTAATGGAGAAAAATGCGGGGTGCTGCTGGTATCAGGATGATTATTTTGATTATCAGCTTAAGGTTTTCAGGCAGTGGTTGAACCGGTGCGGCCTGTTAAGTGAGTAAGCTCCGCCAGCCAGGTTCAACTGCTTCTGCACATTTATGAAGCGAATTTCAATGGGAACCGCCATGTATGAGCTCCCTGCTTCCGGGAATTTAGTCGTCGTGTGTTTCCGGCACGTTTGGATTTGTATCCGTATAATTTACCGTGGTAAACATTCCGCCCAGAGTGGGAACTCCGTTGTTGGTCACGTGGTGTGGCATATGGCAGTGCATAGGCCATACGCCCGGATTGTCGGCGATGAATTCCACATCCCAGGTTTCGCCCGAGGCGACAAGAATTGTATTTTTGCATATCTGAGCTCCCGGCTGGATGGGAAAGCCGTCTGCGCCGGTAACTCTGAACTGATGGCCATGCAGATGAATAGGGTGGTGATGCATCTGGATGTTTCCGAAACGTATCTTTACCTTGTCACCGCAGTTCACCTGTAAAGGCAGTGTCTGGGGATAGCTTTTTCCGTTGATGGTAAAAAAATTGAACATCGGCTTCACGAAATTCAGCGGATATGTACCTGGTGTGAGATCGCCCCAGGGCAGAACGTTGACTGCCCATTCCTGAAGAATGCACAGATAGTCTTTATCGGGAGCGTCAAACGTCCGGCACGGATTTTCCACAATCAGGCCGCCAAACAGCCCCGCATTATCCTGGATGGGAACCTCTACATGAGAATGATACATATAAGTGCCCGGAGGATTACAGATAGTAAAGGAGTAATCAAAATATTCCCCCGGATAAATATAGGGGGAAGGTTCCAGCGGAGGCACCCCGTCCATGAGGTTGGGAACCTCCAGGCCGTGCCAGTGGACGCTGGTGCGGTGCGGCAGATGATTGGTAACGCGTATGGTCACTTTATCTCCTGGAAAAACATGAATCGTAGGGCCGGGGGTGGAACCGTTATAGCCCCACGCCCGGATGACAATGCCATCCACAAGCTCCCACAAAATTTCCTCTGCTGTCAGTTCAAAAAATTTTCTCCCGTTTACAATGGTATAAGGCAAGTCCTGAATTCCTGGTGTGATTACCATAAAAATATCCTTTTCCCTGGTTTGGCAACTGTTCAGTACCCTCTCAGCTACTGCTAAAATACAGTCGCCTGGTTTGTAACAATATATTACTTCTTTTGAAAAATATGTTATATATCAAATAAGGTGCTCCTGTCTGGACGGAGAAGTATTTTTCCTGGAAAGAAAACAGAGCAAGAACGGAACAGCTGAAAACAGAACGGCCTGCTATACTTAACTTACCGTACGGAAAGGAGCAGGAACTTGGAAAACAAAGAGATGCTGCAGCATATTCTGCGGTATATTGATGAAAATATACGCGAAGAACTGTCCGTATCGATATTGGCGGAGGAAGCGGGATATTCGCCGTTTCATTTCAGCCGTATCTTTACGAAAACGGCCGGTATGCCGGCTATGAGTTATGTTACCAGGCGGAGACTGCAATATGCCCGCTACGATTTGTCACAGGGAAAGAAAGCGGTGGATGCCGCAGTGGAATATGGTTTTGAGACACATGCCGGATTTACAAAAGCATTCAAAAGATGTTTTGGTTATCCGCCGTCCTTCTGCTTCCTGCGCGCCGGCATTACGCCGCCCTGTGAAAAGGATCAGGAATATTTTTTATCCGGAGAGGAAAAAGGAGAAAAGAAAATGAATCCACATATTTATGAATTTACGCCGTTTTCTGTCATTGGTTATCCGCAGAGACAAAGAAAATCCAATGTTAAGAGGACTGCCGATATCCCGGCCTACTGGGACAGTCTGAAAATGGACAGCGCCGCGCTGCTTACCAAGCTGCATGATACCTTCACGGCGTCTAAACATTTTGAGATCAGCATGTGCTATGACATTGATACGGAAAACGGGGAATTTACATACCTGTTAGGAAGAGGTATTGATAATCCCGCCGATTATGAAAAAATGGAACCGGATATGACAAGAGTGGACATCCAGGGAGGACTGTATGCTGTCTTTTCCACGCCGCCTGCGGAGGATTACCTGGTTGCGATTCAGGATACCTGGCATGAAATCCTCACGGACTGGCTGCCTGGCTCTGAGTTCGAATTTGACGATACACGCTATGATTTTGAGTACTATGACCACAGAGATCATGGCTGGTATTTCGGAGGAAAGGTACAGATGGATATCTGCATTCCCATTCGCCTGAAAGAAAAATAAATTCCATAAAATATATTCCGGAAAATAAATACCGAAAAATAAATTTCGGTAAAAAAATCCTGACAATCAGCTCTTCCCGAAGGCGATATATGAAACTTCCCGTCCTTATGCTTTCTGAATAAAAAAAGATGAGCACAAATAATACTGCCGGATGTGGTAGATTAACGGTAAGGCTGCAAAATAGAACAGCTTGAGGAATGAGAATGGAATGGCTTGCTGCTGCAGCAGACGGAAAAAGTGAAGTAAAATACGATGTGGAATAATAAGCGGGAGTAAGTGCAGGATAGGATGTGTGATGATAAGCGTGATGAGATGCAGGATAAGATGTGTGATGATAAGCGTGATGAGGTTCAGGATAAGATGTGTGATGATAAGCGTGATGAGGTTCAGGATAAGATGCAGGGTGATAAGCGGGATGAGATACGGGATAAAATGCAAAATGAAATACAGTCAGTGCTGACAAACTGGGACGTGTTGGGAACAGCAAAGCAGATTTATTCAACAGCCTGGGCCATATCGGATGAATATGTACTGAAGGCATACGATAATTTGGTGCAGCTGAAAAAAAACGGCCGCATGCAGGTGCTGCTCTGCCGGATGGGTATTCCCGCAGCAGAGATTATTCAAACGCGCAGAGGGGAAATCTATGCAGCTGAGGGCAGCAGGTATTATATGCTGTCCAGAAAGCTGCCCGGCAACAATGCTGCGGATATTACAGCGGATGGAATGGCTGAGAAAATGGGGGAGGTTTTGGGCAGCCTGCATCAGGCCTTCAGTAAATGTGAGGAAATCCTGTATACGCAGTCTGAGCCTGCAAACGAAACAATCAGCTTCCCTGACTGCAGCCTGCTGGAGGACATGAACGGCTGGGTAAAGGAAAGCCTGTACCGGGAACATTGGATGGATGAAAAAAACTTCTGCAAAGCGGTACAAAAACTGGCGGAACACTATGAGGAGCTTCCCAGGCAGCTGATTCACAGAGATGTGCATCTGGGCAATTTCCTGTTCGATCAAGGGACGTTTTCCGGGTATATTGATTTTGATCTGAGCCAGAGAAATATCCGCGTTTTTGACCTGTGCTATTTTCTGGCAGGACTGCTTGCCGCCCAAGTAGGAAATGGTATGGAGGAGATACAATGGTATGATGTAATCAGCAGAACGACAGCCGGATATGAAAGCCGTATTCCCCTGACCGCAGCGGAAAAGCAGGCGGTTCCGTATGTAATGGAAAATATTGAGCTGTTGTTTGCCGCCTATTTTAATGAACTGGAAATGAAACATTTCAGGGAAAATGCGCTTGAACTGTTCTGGTTTATTTGTAAAAGAGAGGAACAGATCTGGTCGGCGCTGTATAGATAAGAGCTGTGCTGTACAGGAAAAGAAGAATGACAGCCGGAGGAGGCGGAAAAAGTGAAATTGACAGAGAAAAAGGATTTACTGGTAAATGCAGTAAGTACGATGAAAAGGGTGGAAGCGATAGGACAGACAGGGAATATGACAGAAATTCCGGTTCCTGGGCAAGGGGATTTTGACCTGTTCGTTCTTTGCGGAGTAATTCCTGATTATGAAGAGAGACAAAGCTGCTATGCCGGTCAGAGGCAGCTTTATACGGAATGCAACATGGAGGTATGCAGGGAAGATGTTCACTGGGGGACCGGAGATATTCTTCTGGTAGACGGCGTGGAAACCATGTTTATGTATTTCACAGTGGATAGCATGAAGGAGTACCTGGAAACTGTCGCCAGCGGACAAAGGCTGGAGCCGGAAGGAGAATTTTATCCGTTGGGGCGGCTTGCTACGATGCGCAGCATCCATATTTTATATGACAGGAACGGAATAATGAAGGAAATGCAGGAGAGCCTGAAAGAATATCCCGGACAGCTTCGGCAGAAAATTATTAAGAACCATTTTCCCGCAATCTGGGATGGAGAAAGCATCGACAGAGCAATTCTGCGAGGCGATGTTATATTTAACCATCGTGTGTTTCAGGCATCGCTGGATCATTACATGCAGACGTTGTATGCGCTGAACCGTACCTATTTTCCCAGCTGGAAGCGGACGGAGCAGTACATTGCCTCTTTCCGGATAAAGCCGGAAAACTGCTATGAAAGGATAAGAAAGGCGATAAAATTTTCCGCAGAACCGGAAACGATAGAAGCCTGCTATGAAGTGTGGAGGAAGCTGGTGGAGGAGCTGGAAAAACTTGTGGAGGAGAACTTAGTCATAGAAGAATAGCGCTCTGGCGCCCTGCTCCGAAAGGTTTTCAGGGTAATATTTTCCGGCTGTGCAGAATCCATGATGCAGGTTATAATAAATGAGTCCGGTGCACTGTTACAAAAAGCTCTCCGTTTCTATATGGAAAAAGAGAGGAGGGCAGTGCAAAGAACCGATAAAATAAATTGTGGCAAATACTATATATCGATATAACTAAAGGAGCGCACATGGATTGGATTGAACGGCTGAATAAGGCCATGGAATACCTGGAAGAGCATATGACGGAAGAAATTTCCTACGAAAAGGCGGCGCGTATTGCATGTTGTTCCGCCTATCATTTTCAGAGGATGTTTGCCTATATGGCAAATGTGCCCCTTTCCGAATATATCCGCCGCAGGAGGATGTCTCTGGCTGCTGAGGATTTGCAGAGTTCAGATGAGAAGATTGTGGATATCGCCTTAAAATACGGCTATGCTTCTCCTACAGCCTTCAACCGTGCTTTCCAGGGAGTACACGGTGTAGCGCCGTCTCTGGTGAAAAAAGGTAATGTCTCTGTAAAGGCCTATCCGCCGATCAGCTTTACCATAACGATAAAAGGAGCGGTCGGACTGGATTACCGGATAGAAGAAAAGAAGGCCTTCCGGGTTATCGGTGTATGCAGCCCACTGCAGGCTGAAGTGGAAAAGAATTTTGCCGTTGTCCCACAGCTATGGCAGCAGGCGGGATCGGACGGCAGCCTTTTTAAACTGGCCGGGATGATGGATGGTGAACCCAAAGGCATTTTGGGAGTGAGCGCCTGTAATGACGAAGAAGAGTGGAAGTATCTTATCTGTGTATCCAGCACTCTTCCTTTACCGGAAGGGTGGGAGGAGTATCTGGTGGAAGCATATACCTGGGCTGTTTTTACCGGCACAGGTTCCTGCCCGCAGGCGATCCAGCAGCTTGAACAGAGAATTGTGACGGAATGGCTGCCCGCTTCCGGCTATGAATATGCAGACGGCCCTGATATCGAGGTATATCTGACTCCGGATATGCAGAATTCCAGTTTTGAGGTGTGGATACCAATAAACAGAAAACGGCAGTAACGGACTGCAGGCGAACTGTAAAAAGAGAGTGAAAACACATGAGGCTTTCACTCTCCCTGATTATATAGTAGTTTTACTAAAACGTCTGCAATGTGGATGGGTTCACAGCTGCTTTAGTTTATAATAAAAAAATCCAATGGAATGATAAACTGAATAAATACCCTATGCATTGCTTCTAACAATTTCTCATAAAAATATTATCAGTATCACCGCCATAATTTATCAGAACATCAATTTTTTGAAAACCGTATTTCTCATATAAACCAGTGATGCCTGAGGGTATATACACTCTGGTAAAGCCCACTTCTTTTGCATAGCCTGCCGCACATTCAATTAGCTGCCGGCTGATCCGGTTCCCTCTGAAATCTTCATCGACAAACATTGAGCTTATCCATGGTGAGTATCTGTTTTCGGGATAATAATCTGTTTTCAGAAATGTGCAGAAGCCTATAATTTGACCATTCTGTTTTGCGCAGAATACACTTTCCCAATCGATAAAAAGGTCTTTCTTCATCATCTCGGCAAGATGGACGCCGGCGGCTTCCCAGCTACAATTTTCTGCAAAGCAGATAAGCTTGTCCCAGTCATTGCAATCTTTTGTTACCCGAAGTACTTCTAGCGTATTCATTTGTGCCTCCTTATTTGTATAAAAATAAAACCTGCTTGTATAAACAGGCTTTCCCCTTTTGCTGTTGTCTTCCAGTCAGCTATTTCAAGCGATTATCACTATACAAAAAATGGCACCTCATTTATGCTCCTCCCGGAAAATCTGATATAAATTCCAATATATTTTCAGCTTATCATGCTCCTAAGCAGCCGTCAAGAATTGCCTGTCTGGAGGAACGCAAAGGAGGAAGCTTGCCATACTGCGCAGGCTGCCGATATGGAGCCTGACCGTGACCGATCTGATAAATGACTGGGGCAGGGCGAAGGAAATAATCAGAAGCTATGTGGAAACGAGAGGACTGTGGAAATAGATAAAGACATAGGTCTATTGAAATAAGAAAGCCGGAGGTGAAAATTTTTTATCCGCCTTTTTAATCTGACATACTGTTGTCATATTATGTGTGTTAGGATGAATACATCAAAAGACGAAAGGAGTCAGATATGGAAGAAAGATTTTGCCAGAGCTGCGGAATGCCTATGGGGGATACCGATGAATTATACGGAACGGAGGCAGACGGCAGCAAGAGTACAGACTATTGCTCCTATTGCTATGCGGACGGTGCATTTACATCGGAATGTACGATGGATGAAATGATTGAAGGCTGCATCCCTCCCATGCTGGAATCAAATCCCGAATTGAAGGAAGAGGATGCACGCAGTATGATGCAGCAGTGGTTCCCCGTCCTGAAACGGTGGAAGAACAACTGAATATAAAAAAACAGGGAGCGTGTCAGCATTACAGGTTAAGCTGAGTTCAATGCAGTGCAGGCAGACTCCCTTTCTGTCATACCGGAACATTTATTTCTTCTTTTCCCTGATAGGAATCCATATTTCACTGCTGTAATCATAAGAATGGGTATCTCCCATTGTGTACATTTCCACATTAAAACCGCTCGCAAACTCATACCAGGAGTTCCCCGGCAGCCATTCATTAAAAATACGCGAATTCACCGCCTGAAGTGAGCCGGGCATCGGCCCTGTACACCGGAATTTTGCTATAGTGCAGCCCGGCAGCAGGGCTTGTGTCATACCCTCCGGAAGCTCCCCTCCCCTGTAATCGCCCGCGATAATATAACGGAACTCCCTGCTGTTACCAGGGATTTCGATACAGATGCCGTACTTTCCGATACAGCAGTCCCTGACCTGGGCCGGCGCATTTTTATTGCAGTATTTCTGCTTGAAGCTGTTCCAGAAGGACGGTATTTCATCATATGCGCTGTCGAAGGAGAAGATCCGCTCCAGACCGATTACCGGCAGCGGCTCCATTTTTTCCACTGTATAATTCAGATTACTTCCGCCTTCCACCGTGATTTTTATATGAAGCGGCTGAAAAACCTGAAGTTTGTCAGGATTTTTTTTCAGCTGCATGGGAGCCGCCCCATGAAAACGGCTGAAGGCTTTTGTGAAGCTTTCAGGAGTTTCATAACCGTATTTGTAAGCCAGATCAATGATCCTGTCATTTCCGGCCAGCACATCCAGCGCGGCAAGATACAGCCGTCTGCTGCGAAGATAAGCGCCGATAGTCATTCCGGTTATGATTTTAAAGCCCTTCTGGAAATAAAAGGGGGACAGGTTTATATGAGCGGCTATATCCTCTGCTGTAATATTTTCCATCAGATGAGCTTCCATATAATTTACAGCTTCCTTCATTGCTTCCAGCCATTCCATACCGTCAGTCCTTTCTTTCGTGCAACGCACGTTCCTGCTTAAAGTTCCACCTATTATACATGATGGCAGATTAAGTTGCCTGTCTTTTCCTGCCCATTTCTGTCCGCTCCATTTTGGCCGAATGCAGGGCAGACAGGAGAATATCATTATTATGCCACGCTCCGGTTATTTCGAACGCTTCATATAAAAAAACGGCGCAGGAAATTCTTTTGAAATTATAATAGCATAGATTGGAACAGAAGGGAGATGTTATTTTAAGCCAGAAGTTGATGAAAACCGTGTAAAAAGCGAACTGTCCCGTTGCAGACTGGCTTCGGCGCCGGATGTCAGACGGGGCTGGCTTTTTTCCATCGGTATAGTATAATGAAAATGCAGAGATAAAAACACAGCCCGGTAGGTAGTCCGGGCGCAGCGGACAATATTTGTGAAAGCGCTGTCAGTAACCCTCCCTCCTTGGGTCGTCCGTTCTTTGTTCATAAATATATTTAAGGAGGATTCTTTTATGGACAGAGCATCGGAAGAAGCAGGACAGCAGGCAGTTTTGAGGGTGTTTTTTGAAGCCCCGTTCTGGGTGGGGGTGTTTGAGCGCACTTCACAGGGAAGGGTATCCGTTTCAAAGATAACCTTTGGCCCGGAGCCTAAGGATTATGAGGTATGGGATTTCCTTCTCAGGAATTATTCAAAGCTGTGTTTCAGTCCTTCGGTGGAAGCTGTGGTAAAAGAAACGGGGCAAAATCCCAAAAGGATGCGGCGGCAGGTGTGCAGGGAACTGCGGCAGCCGGGCATCGGAACCAAATCCCAATTGGCGCTGAAGCTGCAGCAGGAGGAACGGAAAACGCAGCGCAGAACGGTGAGCCGCAGGCAGCGGGAAGCCGAAAAGCAGCGGTTGTTTGACTTGAAGCAGCAGAAACGGAAGGAAAAACATAAGGGAAGATAGGAAAGGATAGGAAAAGAGACGGCCGCCGGGAGTTTCACCGTAAAGCGGCCGCCTCTTTGCTTATTTTGTTCGAATTCATTTGTCCGTTACCTCTGATTTCATTTTATTAAAGAGGGGAATGAGGAAATTTTTTACCGGCGGCGCCCATGTAATCTTCTTTCCTGCAAATCCTCCATTTTACTTGAATTATATAGCGATGAGCCATATACTGGAATAAGAAATAACAAAAAAGGAGCGGTCAGAATGCAGAAAATTTTTATCCGCTATATGAGTGCCGTGGTTATTGTCGCCCTTTTGGCTATTTTGGCGATGAACTGGGGACTGCAGGAATTCAACGCCCGGAACCGGATGATGGAGAATTCCGAAATGAAGCTGGATCAAATCGTGCAGACGCTGGAAAATAATGAGGTGGAGCTTCAGAATCTGAAGGACAGTCTCAGCGAAGATTACCTGACCCGCGCCTATGCGTTTGCTTATATCATAGAGCAGAATCCGGAGGTGCTTGGAAGCCAGTCCGAACTGGAGAGGATTGCCCGGCTGCTTAACGTGGATGAACTGCATGTTATTGATGAAAACGGCATCCTGTTTGCAGGAAGCGTTCCGTTGTATTTTGGTATGGATTTTCATGATACGGATCAGACAAGAGAATTCCTGCCCATTCTGGAGGATCCGGACTCTTACCTGGTCCAGGATATCCGTCCCAACGGCTATGAGCAGAAGGTCTTTCAGTATATCGGCGTGGCTAGAAAGGATCAGAAGGGGATTGTGCAGGTGGGGATGGCTCCTACCAGAATGCTGGAGGCTCAAAAGAGAAACCAGTTGGAGTATATATTGTCGCGTATGCCCCTGGATTCAGGGACTATGCTTTTTACGGTGGATAAGGATACTCAGAAGGTTCTGATTTACTATAATGAACGGATGGATGAGTATGACCTTTCAGAGTTCGGTGCCACGCCGGAGGCGCTTGCCGGTCTGTCAAGCGGTGTATTTATGGAGGAGGGCGGCCAGAGAATATTTTATGTAACCAGGGAATATGGAAATATTCTGCTTGGTATGGGGAAAACGTCGAAGGCGCTTTATAAGGATCGGAACCTGCAGCTGTTTTTGACCATGGCCTTTCTCATATTTGCATGCCTTATCATGATATCTGTAATCAACTGGCTGCTGAAAATAAAGATCGTAAACGGAATCCACCGCATCACTGATGATCTTTCCAAAATCACGGAGGGCAGACTGGATACGGTGGTAAATGTGGACAATAACCCGGAGTTCAGGCTGCTGAGCCAGGGGATTAATAAAATGGTGCAGGGAATACTGAACGCCACCGTGCGGGTATCCCAGGTAATTGATGTGGTGGATATGCCTATCGGCGTTTTTGAATACGGAAAGGACAGCAGGGAGGTGATGGCCACCGACAGGCTGCGCCTGGTTCTTGGCTGGACGGAGGAAGAGGGCAAAAAACTGTATCAGGATAAGGAGAACTTCGAAAAACGTCTCCGAGAAATTCTGTGCAGGCCGGCAGCAGGGGAAAAGAATGTGTATCAGGTTTCGGAGAAGCCTGAAAAATGGGTCAGGCTTCAGATGAATTCAGATGAAAACGGAACCTTCGGTATTGCCGCGGATGTAACAAAGGATATGCAGGAAAAGTGGAAAATCCAGCATGAAAGGGATTATGATTCCCTGACGGGCCTGTGTAATATTGATACCTTCAAAAAAGAGGTTTCTCTTGTGCTGGAGCAGGGAAATCCCGGTGCGGCGGCCATGGTAATGATGGATCTGGATAATTTCAAGGGAATTAATGATCGTTATGGCCACGACTGGGGCGATGAATATCTGAGGCGCTGCGCCCGCATCCTGGAAAAAAGAAATGGGGAACGGGGCATAGCGGCCAGAAGGTCGGGAGATGAATTCTGCCTGTTTCTGCATCATTTTTCTTCCAGGGAGGAAATCGCCAATTATATGGAAGAACTGTATGGGGAAATCCGTGCCGGGGAAATCACTTTCCCTGACGGAAGCACTGGCTTCCTGCGAATCTCCTCAGGGCTGGCCTGGTACGGGGAATCGCTTAACAGCGGCAGCATGCTGCTACGGGCGGCGGATTATGCGCTGTATGATGCAAAGAACAATGGAAAAGGAATATGGAAGCAGTATTCCCTGTGAGATACAGGAAAACTGAAGAAAGTAAGCCGCAGGAAATCGGGAATTTCCTGCGGCTTTTATTTCCGCGGCTTACCCCGGCCGCGGTCTTGTTGCACTTTTACTTAACTGTATTAAAACGGTACAGATACTTTTTATCAGAAGCTGTTACCATTATTTGCTGCTGATTTCACTGTGCAGCTCCTGAATGGATTTTACTTCCCCGTTGCCGTGTTCCTTCACATACTTGATTCCCTTTGCGGTAGCGCGTGCGGCGGCAATGGTGGTCATGTAAGGAATTTTTGCTTTGATGGCGGCTTTCCTTAAATAGCTGTCGTCATGCATGCTTTCCTTGCCGACAGGAGAGTTTACAACCAGCTGGATTTTTCCGTTGGTGATGAGGTCGAGGATATTCGGCCTGCCCTCATAAAGCTTGTTAACCCTTTCCGCTTCAATGCCTGCTTCTCTGATGAGATTGCAGGTATTTTCCGTTGCGATGATTTTAAAGCCTGCTTCAGCAAATGCCTTTGCCACCTCAACCACCTCGGCCTTGTCCTTTCTGTTTACGGAAATCAGGACGGTGCCTTCCAGGGGAAGACGGGACTGGGTTGCTTCCTGCGCTTTATAGAACGCTTCTCCATAGTAGGTGGACAGACCTAAAACTTCGCCGGTGGAGCGCATTTCCGGTCCGAGAACCGGGTCAACCTCCGGGAACATATTGAAGGGGAATACCGCTTCCTTTACACCGTAGTAAGGGATATGCTGCTCCTTCAATCCGGAAATGGGGGAGGGCTTGCCGGTAAGCTCTGCAGTGATGATATCAATGGCAAGGGGCACCATACGGATATTGCATACCTTGGATACTAACGGCACGGTACGGGATGCGCGGGGATTGGCCTCCAGCACATAAACTCTGCCGTTTTCGATGGCATACTGCATGTTCATCAGACCTTTTACATGCATTTCTTCCGCAATCCTTCTTGTATAATCCTTGATTGTTTTCACATTTTCCTCAGAAATGTGTACGGAAGGGATAATGCAGGCGGAGTCTCCGGAATGCACGCCTGCCAGCTCAATATGCTCCATAACTGCAGGAACAAAGGCATGTGTCCCGTCGCTGATGGCATCCGCTTCACATTCCATGGCATGATTCAGGAAACGGTCGATGAGGATGGGGCGGTCGGGAGTAACGCCGACTGCAGCCTTCATATAGCCCGCCATGCTTTCATCATCGTAAACCACTTCCATACCGCGTCCACCTAAAACATAGGAAGGGCGGACCATTACAGGATAGCCAATCCGGTTGGCAATCTCAAGCGCTTCCTCCACGGTGGTTGCCATTCCTGACTCCGGCATGGGGATTTCCAGTTTTTCCATCATGGCGCGGAACAGGTCGCGATCCTCTGCCAGATCGATAACGGAAGGGGAAGTGCCGAGAATTTTCACACCGTTCTTTTCCAGTTCATTTGCAAGATTCAGAGGCGTCTGTCCGCCGAACTGTGCGATAACGCCCACCGGTTTTTCCTTTTTATAGATACTCAGTACATCCTCCAGGGTCAGCGGTTCAAAATACAGCTTGTCGGAGGTGTCGTAGTCGGTGGAAACAGTTTCCGGGTTACAGTTAACGATGATGGTTTCAAAGCCCAGCTTTTTCAGGGCCAGTGAGGCATGAACGCAGCAGTAGTCGAATTCGATGCCCTGTCCGATACGGTTGGGGCCGCCGCCGAGAATCATAACCTTGGGTTTGTCGTTGGAGATGGGATTCTTATCCTCCGCGTTGTAGGTGGAGTAGTAGTAGGCGCTGTCGGCAGTGCCGCTTACATGGACGCCTTCCCAGGCTTCCTCCACACCCAGCGCAATACGGCGGTTCCGGATATCGTCTTCCGGGATTTCAAGGATCTGGCTTAAGTATTTGTCGGAGAAGCCATCCTTCTTTGCAGCAATCAGGCGGTCATCGGCAGGAAGGCTGCCTTTATGGGCGGCAAGCGCCTCTTCTTCTTCCACCAGTTCCTTCATCTGCTGTATAAAGTAGGTTTTTACCTTGGTAATGTCATGGATTTCATCAATGGTGGCACCCTTGCGGAGCGCTTCATACATGATAAAATGACGTTCACTGGAGGGCGTAATCAGCATGGAGAGGAGCTGTTCCTTTGTTTTGCTGTCAAAATCCTTCGCATGGCCCAGGCCGTAGCGGCCGGTTTCCAGGCTGCGGATGGCTTTCTGGAAGGCTTCCTTGTAGTTCTTGCCGATGCTCATGACTTCGCCTACCGCACGCATCTGCGTACCCAGCTTGTCTTCTACGCCTTTGAATTTTTCAAAGGCCCAGCGGGCGAACTTGATTACCACATAGTCTCCGTCGGGCACATATTTGTCCAGAGTCCCGTATTTTCCGCAGGGGATGTCCTTCAGGGTGAGACCGCAGGCCAGCATGGCTGAAACGAGGGCGATAGGGAAACCGGTAGCCTTGGAAGCCAGAGCGGAGGAACGGGAGGTACGGGGATTGATTTCGATAACAACGATGCGGTCGGTTTCCGGATCATGGGCAAACTGTACGTTGGTGCCGCCGATAACCTGAACGCTTTCAACGATTTTATAAGCCTGCTCCTGCAGACGCTTCTGACATTCCTCAGAAATGGTGAGCATAGGGGCGGAACAGAAAGAATCGCCGGTATGCACGCCGAGGGGATCGATATTCTCAATAAAGCAGACGGTGATCATGTTGTTTTCACAGTCCCTGACAATTTCCAGCTCCAGCTCTTCCCAGCCGAGAATGGATTCTTCCACAAGAACCTGTCCCACCAGGCTTGCCTGGAGGCCTCTTGCGCATACTGTTTTCAGCTCGTCCACGTTGTAAACGAGTCCGCCGCCTGCGCCGCCCATGGTATAAGCGGGACGGAGTACTACGGGATAGCCAAGACGATCCGCAATGGACAGCGCCTCTTCCACGCTGTAGGCAACCTCGCTGCGGGCCATTTCAATGCCCAGCTCGTTCATGGCTTTTTTGAATTCGATACGGTCTTCGCCGCGTTCGATGGCATCCACCTGGACGCCGATAACCTGAACGTTATATTTTTCCAGAACGCCGGCTTTGTTCAGCTCCGCGCACAGGTTCAGTCCGGACTGTCCGCCCAGGTTGGGCAGCAGGGCGTCGGGCCTTTCCTTGGCGATAATCTGCTCCAGCCGTTCCACATTCAGCGGTTCGATGTAAGTAACATCGGCTGTTTCCGGATCGGTCATAATGGTTGCAGGATTGGAATTAACGAGTACGATTTCATAACCCAGTTTCTTGAGTGCTTTACATGCCTGGGTTCCGGAATAGTCAAATTCGCAGGCCTGACCGATGATGATCGGACCGGAACCGATGATAAGTACTTTGTGAATGTCTGTTCTTTGTGACATATTTCCTCCATTCTGCTGCAGAAAATCCGCAGCCCTAGTATCAGGCGGGAAAACGGCGCCAGCTTTTACGCATCTGTACGCAGACCGAAATGGAAAGAACCATCTGATCCCTTCCGCCCGTTCTGCAGTAATTTCCCTTTGCAGTATATTATATAGGAAAATCGCCAAAAGGCAAATCATATTTTTTATGAATTATAAAAAGAAAATAAAGTGATAAAAAATAGTTGCTAAAACAATAATGTTTTATTATACTGAAAATCAGGAAAAGAATATTTCCTGACGGCTTCTGTTATCAGTCAGGAGTAAAGATGAAAGCAAGAGATAAGTTTCAGGAGTTAAATCTGAGCAATGCCTTCCTGTTCGCAGCGGTGATGAATGACGCAGAGGTCTGCCGGCTGGTGCTGGAGATTTTGACAGGAGAACCTGTGGAAGCGGTGAATGTGCAGAGTGAACAGAGTATTTTATTCAGTTCCGATTTCAGGAGCGTGCGTCTTGATGTTTATGCCAGGGACTGCCTGGAGGTAGAGTACGATCTGGAAATGGAGAATGGCGGCGAAAGTCTGCCAAAGCGCAGCCGGTATTACCAGTCCCAGATGGACGTAGCCGCTCTGAAACCGGGGGATGATGTGGATCTGCTGGGATTGAGCTATGTTATATTTCTGTGTACCTTTGATCCTTTTGACGAGGGACTGTATCGTTATCGTTTTGAAAATACCTGCACGGAAACAGGAAACAGCCTGGGAGACGGAACGAAAAAGATATTTCTGAATACCAGGGGACGGACAAAAAAGGATGTATCAGAGGAGCTGCTGCATTTTCTGGCCTATGTGGAAAATACTACGGATGAATGTGCGGCATTGTACAATGATCGGAAGCTTGACAGGATTCACCGGAAGGTGAAGGAGCTGAAGGCAAGCCGGGAATGGAGGGCGAGGTATATGAAGTTTGAGGAGCTGCTTTCTAAGGAACGTGAGGATGGCGTGAATGAAGGAAAGTTGGCCGGTGAAAAAAGGATGCTGGCTTTGGTGCGCGCCATGCTTCAGGATAACCGGAGCGATGAAATCCCGTTGCTGGAAACAGATGAAAAGCTGCGGGAAGAGCTGTTCAGGGAATATCATATATAATTCAATAATTCTATTCTTCTCAGCTGCCCGTCCGGGCAGCGTCTTTATCGGACCGGGGATTATACTGCCGGTCTGTTCAGGTATTTTATGTGCCTGATTTCAAATTTTCCAATATATAATAAATTCAGATAACGGCCTGCCGGGCGGGAAATATTTTTTTCTTTTTAAGGTCAGTTTTATCCTTTTATAATTATTACGTCTTTCTTTTTTATATTCAGGCAACAGCATACGGATTGCCACTTCAATAGTTGACATATACTATAAAATATACTACACTAATTTATAGGAGAAGGAGGTGTTACATGGCAGCCATAGATCTGATAGTTCTGGGAATGATTAAGCAGCAGCCGCAAAGCGCTTATGAGCTCCAGAAAAATGTAGAGTACAGGAACATATCACGCTGGGTAAAAATCAGCACGCCTTCCATATACAAGAAGGTTATCCAGCTGGAGGAGAAGGGATATCTGGAGGCGGAGCTTGTCCGGGAGGGAAATATGCCGGAGAAAAGCGCCTACCGGATAACGCTGGAGGGCGAACATTTTTTTATGGACCTGATGGAAAAAACAGCGCGGGAAACCGTGAGTATTTTCCTGAATTTCAATGCGGTGATCATGAACCTGGATTTTATGCCGGAGGAAAAGAGAAAGGAGCTTCTGGAAGGAATACATGACGGAATCAGCGATCTGAAGGAAACCATCGAGGTAAAAAGCGGTGAAAGACAGCATATTCCGCTGACAGGGCGGACCATCCTGCAGCAGCAGCTGGAAATGACGGAAACAATGGAGCGCTGGCTTACCGGCTTTGAAAAGGAGTATCTGAAGAAAAAATGAAGCCGCTGTGATAAGCAGCGGCGTAAAAAACGTGCAAGTCCACATCAGCGGATGGAGAGGAGAAGGTATGTACGAATCAAGATACGGCGTATGCTGCAACAGCTGTGAAAGAAAAGAGGCCGTTCACTGTACCGGCTGTCTGACCATGGAAAAACCGTTCTGGGGCGGAGAATGCCAGGTGAAAAGCTGCTGCCAGGAAAGAGGATTGAACCACTGTGGGGAGTGTGAGGAGTTTCCCTGTGAGGTTTTAAGCAGCATGGGCGTGGATCAGGGCTTTGATCCCACAATTAAAATTGAGCAGTGCAGAAAATGGGCCCAGGAGAAGTAATGGCACTCTTTGTGAAAAAGGGCTGCCTGTGATCTATGAGGAAGGACCCGGAGCCCACGAATGGGATTTCTGGAACCGTTATATCAAACGGATTCTGGTCTGGCTTCCTTTAGAGGAGCCGGCAGCAGGAATCTGCAGCGGAAATATAGGGGATGCCGGGCGGCCGTAGACCATGCTGCAAAATCAAATGTAATTGTTCAGTCCCTTCACAGTTGCTGCAGGAATCGGTTGCAACTGGCGCCGTACTGGGGCATAATAAAGATAACAGCTAAAGAGGGCGGACGAGCCGGTAATACCGGCTCGTCATTTCCGCGGGCAGTGCAGGAGCGCGGCAAAAGCAGGAAGAACGTCGGGTGCGCAAAAGGGAGGGGCTTACGTGAAGCAAAATGGAAAACGCAACAAGTATACCTTTGGATTAGGGACCATAGGCAGGGATATGGTCTATTCCATGGTGAGCATGTATCTGATTTATTATCTTA
>OLQF01000048.1_pt1 | contig 97811 bp, 83 predicted proteins | sample 1643171 | NCBI WGS metagenome assembly OLQF01 (sample SAMEA3136702, study PRJEB25190) | human gut metagenome | reverse complement strand
GAAACGGCGCTATTTCTTGATATCACGTGGCCTTTTTTTTGTTCAGTGGACATTATATTATTTTTCGGATTATGGTAAAATATAACAGCTCATACAAAACCGCCCGAGCGCGTTTGTAAATTCATCGTGCTCGGGCCCTCTTTATGGCTGTTTGATAACCTTAGTCCTTCATCATCGTGTTTTCCGTGTTAGGCGAACGGCTTCTGGAGACAACCTTTCTTTTAGATTCAAGGAATATCCGACAGGTCGCACTATCTATAGAATTGGATTGAGTCGTTCTTTTTTGCACAGCCTGACACGTCCGGCGAAGCTGGCGCTCCCGGCCTCTCCGGGGGGGGGGGAGAGAAATTAAAGTGTCCGTTTTTTATATACCACAATTTAGGAATGCAAGAGCACAAGGCGACTGGTTATTATCGGCCGCCTTGTGTTCTTGCATATGTACATATCCTACAAGCAAAGCAAGTTGTCCATTTTACGTTCCTTCAGACTTCTCGTTGGCCTTTTTGACAATTTTCTCAACAGCGCTCTTTGCGTCCAGCACAATTTTTTTGCAGTTCTAATCGATTGTGCTATGACGCTCTCTGCCGTTATCCTATCATCTACGATTCCCATCCTTTTGTACGAACTGCGGGAAAAATTTTAAAAGTACTAGTTCAATGATCATGTGATTATTGGGTAACAAATTCTGTTCCACGTTCCGCTTTTACTTCAAGAGAAGCGACATTAAGGTATAAATTGGTGTAATATCCTTCTGTAACCAATTCTGGGTGGCCTGTTACTCTAATCCAGTCGTTCTCATTGGGAAACTCCCCGTCGTATTTTAGCAGGAAACCTCCCCAGCCGTCATTTCCACAGCAGCCGGGGCCGTTTCGGTATACAACCGGAGCAGTTTCACTGCCGTCCCATGAATAAAACTGTGCATACATTCCTTCCACGATGATCGTTTTATCCTTATAGCGATCAAAATTGCAGTACATATCGCTGATCTGTGTTAAAAACATCTTTTCCCCGATTTCCAACACATCGCCCTCAGCCGATTCACCTGTTGCGTCTGTAACCGGTGTGTTGGGAGAATCGCTGCCAAGCGTAGGAGGGCGGCTTGCCGGCACACTGGAAGAAGGCTCTTCAAGGGCTTTGGTTTCTGGAGCGGCAGATTCAACATTTAAGGAAGACTCCGGACTGTTTGAATCGGGAGGTGTAACATTGAACCCTGTTTTACCGCCGCCATTGCCGCAAGCGGACAGCAGCATGCAGAGCAATAAAGCAGGAACAATCCTGTTCCATATTTTACGCACGGCCAATCACCCCTTTCACGGTTTGTATGACCCAGTAGAGGAAAAAGACAATGATATTACATAGGACAATGCTGGCTCCCGTAGGCGTTGCGTATACATAGGAAAATGTCAGTCCTGCCCATAAGCATATCACGGATATGATAGCCGAATTGATAATCACAGCTTTGAATTTTTTGCATAACCGCATAGAGGTCAGCGCGGGAAACACAATCAGGCTGGTGATCAAAAGAGCGCCCATCATCCGCATCCCCAAAACAATCATCAAGGCTGTCAGCAGGGCAATCAGCGTGTTATATAGCCCCGCGTTCGTGCCTGTCGCTTTCGCAAAAGATTCGTCAAACGTAACGGAGAAAATACGGTTATAGAATAGAATGAACAGCACTAATACAATAACGGATAGAACTACACTTAAATTCACATCACTTTGCGACATGCTCAGAATGCTTCCGAACAGATAGTTGCACACATCCGTATTCATTCCTGTGGTTAAAGAGATGACCATCACCCCTATGGCCAATGCACCAGTGGAAATTAGAGCGATCGCCGCGTCGCCTTTAATCCTGCTGCTTTCGTTGATCCGCAGCAGCAGAAAGGCCGCCAATACCACAATGGGAATGGAAATCGTCAGCGGGGCCATATTCAGTGCCGTCGCTAAAGCCAGCGCACCGAAGCCAACATGGGAAAGCCCGTCCCCGATCATGGAGTACCGCTTTAGGACAAGGCTTACCCCCAGCAGAGAGGAACAAAGGGCCACAATGGTTCCCACGAGGATTGCGCGAACCATAAAGGGGTAGGAAAACATCTCTTTCAGCAAGTCAAGCATGGGAAACACCCCCTATAAAACGGCTGCCCACTTCGCTGTTCCGATAGTCCTCCGTTGTACCAAAGAAAAGCTGGGAATGGCACAGGTGCAAAATATGTTTTGCGTACTGTACCGCTGCGTGGATGTCATGGGAAACCATGATGATGGTGATCCCCATATCTTCATTGATTTGCCGGATCAGCTCGTATAGGTTCTGCGTCACCACAGGATCTAACCCGGCGGCAGGTTCATCCAATAAAATCACCTTTTTCGTGGCGCATAGAGCGCGGGCCAACAGAACCCTTTGCTGCTGGCCGCCGGATAATTCACGATAGCAGCGGTTTTTCAGCTTTGTAATTCCCATTTTTTGCAGGTTTTCATTTGCAAGTTCTTTTTCCCGTTTGGTATAAAAGGGCTTTAACCCCAATCGGTTTAAGCAGCCGGAAAGGACGACTTCATAGACACTGGCGGGGAAATCCTTTTGTACCGCTGTCTGCTGCGGAAGGTAGCCGATTTCTTTTGCCAAAAGCCCGTTTCCCATGTGAATCGTACCGGACGCTGGCTTTTTCAAACGCAATAGCCCCTTTACCAGCGTACTTTTCCCCGCGCCGTTTTCCCCGACAATGCAAAGATAATCGTTCGGCTCTACTGAAAAATCCAAATCCTTTACAGCGGGAACGCCGTCATATACAAAAGATATATTCTTGCATGTGATTAAATTCATCGCGTTTCTGTAACCTCCATTCAAAAAACAGCAGCGGCAGTACTCACGCGCCGCCGCTGCTCATTTTAGTTTAAGGCAGCGCGCAGGCTGTCTACATTTTCCATCATCATAGACAGGTAGGTAGCCCCGTTCTCCATTTGCTCTTTCGTCATATTATGGCAGGAATACAGGGTCATCTTCTTCGCTCCGGTAGCCTCGCAGATAGAATCTGCGATTTTTTCGTTGGAAAGCTCAATGGTAAAGACAACTGGAATCTGTTCTTCCTTCACCTTATCGGTCAAAAATGCAACCGTTGCGGCGCTGGCTTCGGTTTCCGTCGAACAGCCTGTAAAGGCGGCGTAATAGCTAAGGCCATACTCGTCGGCAAAATACCGGAACGGGAAACGGTCGCCAAACAGAATCGTTTTCCGTTTAGCGCTGTCTACAACTTTGCGGAAAGAGGCGTCCAGCTGTTCCAACTGCTCTTTGTAATCGGCGCTGTTCTTTGCATAGGTATCAGCATTATCCTGATCTTTTTCGCAGATAAGAGAAGTGATCTTATCTATAATTTCAATCGCATTTTTCGGAGAAGTCCACACATGTTCGTCGGTTTCCTCCTCGTGCTCGTGGGAGTGTCCTGCCAGGGCTTCCTTGATCTCGTCTGCTGTAGCGTCAGCAGCGTAAAACGTGGGGGCCCAATTTTCTACATCCATGAGAGCTTCCACGCTTTCATTACCATAGCGCAGATGGAAATGAGCGATTTCTTCTTCATGTTCCTCGTGTTCTTCTTCATGGCTGTCGGCGCCGGTGCCATGGTCGTTAAAGGCCAGATAAACCGGCGCTCCTGAATCAGGCGTTTTGGCTTGGAATGTATACCACACGCTGGTAATATCTCCATCGTCGTCTTTTATCGTCTGAAACCCCTGATATTCATACTCCGCAGATACAGTCCCGGAGGGCGTGTGGAAAGAAACGCTGTTCCCCTCAATGGAAAGCGTATTGTAATCGGATTTCCTCTTTTCCAAAAACTCCTGCTTCATTTCATCAAAGGATTTCTCATTTTCTTCGGCTTCTTCTGTGATATACTCGTCCAGCGTTCCATCCTCAAAGTAGGGAAGCACCGATTGAAAATCTCCGGCAAAATCAGAAAGCGGGCGGTCTTTTATTTCGCTTTCCACAATTTCCCCATGGTCGTGGTCATGCTCGTGCTCCATCCCTTCAACGATTTCTTCATTGACGGTGGGGACACAATCAATCAGACGCAGGGTGTCCGGCCTCTGATCGCCCATAGAGTTCAGAATATCGTCCACCCATACATCATTCTCGCCTCCGGTGTAGATGAACAAATCGCAGTTCTGAATCGTCTTAATATCCTGCGGGGTCGGCTCATAGGAATGGCTTTCCGCGCCGGGCTTCAACAGCATCGTAACGTCTGCCTTGTCGCCTACAATCTGGCGGGTAAAATCATATTGGGGGAAAATCGTAGTTACAACAGACAGCTTCTCCGAATTATCGGCATCTGCCGGTTTATCGGAAGTGCCGCAGGCGGACAGGCAGGCGAGAACCAGTACCGCCGCCAACAGAATTGAAATGTATTTTTTCATGAAATTGAATCCTCCGTAAATTCGCATATTTTCTTAAAAATGGGCGCAAAAATACAAGGGATAACCTCCCCGATTGGAAAATGGGCATAGTATTCCCTTGTATCAAAGGATTCTATTTAATTGTTCATTCTTACTTTCTGGCTGATAAGGGAAACGACAGGCGCAAACAAAGGAAGGCAAAGAAATGCCACAACCAGCGGAAACTGAGGCGCAAACGCCCCGGCCGTTTCAGACGAGCCGGTTCCGATCTGTTTTAATGTTTGTTCGGCCCGATGAATGCAGGCGCAGACAGGGCAATCCTCTCCTGTGCAGTCGTGATGGGCCTCTTTTGCGATGAAAAGAAGAGAAAAGAAGGCGACAATAACAAAGGCAGCACAGGTAAACCCGGCAAGGATTCTTTGCGCCTTTTTATCCATAACTTTCCCTCCTTCACAAAAATGATTTGTCCGTCAGCAGCCTGTTTTCCTGCACTCGCTGCAAATTCCGTAGAATATCGTCCGCAGAGAATCCATTTCAAACCCATGGTGCTCCAACATGTGCTGTCCCAAATGAGCGACTTCGCCGCACTGTACATGGAGCAGCTTGCCGCATTTTTCACATTTGCAGTGGTAGCAGCTCGGCGGTTCGCAGTTATCCTGTCCGCCGATATATTCAAAACAGGCGCTGCTGCTTCCTTCGATGATGTATTTTGCAACCACGCCTTGCTTTACCATGCGCTCCAAATGACGATACACCGTCGTCATTCCCACTGTGATGCCTTCCTTTTTGAAATGGTCGCAAATATCATTGACCGTAATATGGCTACCAGGGACGGATTTCAGAAAGGCAAGTAATTCAGCCATCTGTTTGGTTTGATACTGTGCTTTGCGTGCCACTGGATCCGCTCCTTTGAAATTGAAAACTGTTTTCAGTTTATTACAAAGTGTTTTTGTTGTCAATATAATTTGAAAACCGTTTTCAATTTTTGAGGTCTGAAATTCTATCACAAAACAATCCCCTACATCTCATGTGTCCCAGATGTAGAGGGTCGTTTTGGATGTACTGCATACTATGCTGTCTTAAAAATGGTGTTGTATATATTCTACACTTGAAAAAGCGTACAGCAACGCCTTCAAAAGCATAGTAGTTGCAGGGCGAAAATAAATTTGTTCTAACCGCTACACAAAAACATATGCGCTTCTGCCTTTGGGATATCCCATGCTTTGTGAAATGCTATACTTGGGCGGTGCACCTCTCAAGAGGTTTGCGTGGTCTAGCATCATGTGTCCTTCTATGAAAATTTTTTATGGTTTGCTGCATGTCTTTTCGCAAAAAGCAATGAAAAATAAGAAAAAAGATTTCAGAAGAAATATACTTATTTGTTTCTATAAATTTTCTTTGCGTGTACGTTACTGGAACCCGGGAATAGGATTGTAAAAACAGGGATTTTATTTAAAAGTGTGTTTGATTTAATGCTTGCGGAGCAATTCCTTGCCAATTTGAGGCTGTGTTTCTTGAAAAAATACATCCCGCATTTTTAACTTAAAGTGGAAAACAGCTACAGTGATTTTGAAATATGAACTTTAAAAATCGTTATATCTTGTCTTATCGCTTCGTCCCGTTCAACTTCCACTGGGCGCTCTGGCTCTGAAGCTCCACCATGTGCCGGTAAAGGCCGCCTTTCTGCATCAGCTCCGCTGGTGTCCCCTGTTCGGCCACATGGCCATTCTCCAGAACCACGATGTGATCCGCCCCAGCTACGGTGCGCATCCGGTGGGCAATGACCAGCACGGTCTTGCCCACCAGCAGACGGGAGAGGGCTCCTTGTACTTTGGTCTCATTCTCTACATCCAGGCTGGCGGTGGCCTCGTCCAGCAGGACGATGGGGGCGTTCTTCAAAAGAGCTCTGGCGATAGAGATGCGCTGGCGTTCGCCACCGGAGAGCTTCGCTCCATTCTCCCCGATGGGGGTGTCGTAGCCCTGCGGCAGACGGCGGATGAACTCTCCGCAGTTGGCGGCTTCGGCGGCAGCACGCACCTCATCGTCGGTGGCCCCCCGTTTGCCTAGGCGGATGTTCTCCATCACGCTGTCGTCAAAGAGCACTACATCCTGGAATACCATGGAGTAATCGCGCAGCAGAACCTCCGGATCCACGGCGGAGATATCCACGCCGCCCACTTGAATCGTCCCCTCAGCGGCGTCCCACAGTCGGGCTGCCAATCGGGCACAGGTGCTCTTGCCAGAGCCGGAAGGCCCCACCAGTGCGGTCACTTCCCCCTCTCTGGCGGTAAAGCTCACATTCTCCAGTACCTTTTTCTTGTCATAGGCAAAACACACATGGTCGAACACGATGTCGTGGCCCATGGGAGCAAAGGCCTCCACGCCCTCAGCGATAGGAGCATCATAAATCTCATTCATGCGGTTGGCGGACACCTGGGAGACGAACATCTCCGCGATGAGGGCCAGGCTCTGGTCGAACGGCGCGTACACGCGGGTAATGATTAGCAGGAACAAAAACAGCATCATGAAGTCGATCTGGCCGGAAAGGATTAAATCAGCTCCCACCAGGATGGTCGTGGCCACGCCCAGACGCATGATGACGCTGGCCGCGTTGACGAAGATACCGGTACCCAGTTCCCCTTGGATCATGACCCTTTCATAGATATCGATTTTCTGATTGAGCCCGGCCAGATACCGCTCCTCCTGATTGGTAGCGCGGATCTCCCGGACATTCTCCAGGGCTTCCTGAATGCCGTCGGAGACGCGGACAGCGGCCGTTTTCGTCCTTTCGGAAGCACGCGCGGAGATCTTCCGGGTGCCGAACAGCAAGCCGAATGCCACTGGCACTCCCCACAGGCAGGCGACGGCCAGACGCCAGTCATACATCAGCAGGCACACCGCAATGACCGCCGTGGAGATGTACGCGCCATACAGATACCCCAGCACATGAGACCAGACATGTTCCATGCGGTTCACATCGCCCATGAGAGTCTCGGTCAGGTCCGCCAGATCCCGCTTGCCGAAATAGCCCAAAGGCAGCCTGCGCAACCGCTCCGCCAGACTGAGGCGGGTGGCCTTCACCTCGTTATAAACCAAGCTGTAGGTGTTATGGTACTGCTGTAGGTGGGTTACAAAGGACAGGATGACAAACATAACCGCCAATCCTATGAAAAGGGCTGCACTGGGCAGCGGCTGGCCGTCCGTCAAAGTGCTCATGAAATCGGCCATCAACAGGTACAAAATGCCCATGCCGCCCATGACGACCAGATTGGCGATGACCGTCCAGAAAGTCCCCTTTTTGGTGTTCCACATTCCCTGATCGGTGAGAGCATATTTGCGCTGAAAATTTTTGCTGAACATTTACTTCGCCTCCTCTTCGCTGGTGATCTTCCACTGGACCGACTGGTTGTAATCCGCCCACATCCGGGCATAGAGGCCGCCCGTTTCCACCAGCTCGCGATGGGAACCCTGTTCCACGACGCGGCCCCCCTCCAGCACGAGAATTTTGTCCGCGCCCACGACTGTGGACAGGCGATGCGCGATCATAATGACGGTACGCCCTTTAGTCAGTGTAGTGAAGGCCTTTTGAATCAGCGCTTCATTCTCGGGATCAGCAAAAGCGGTGGCTTCATCCAGCACCACGATGGGCGCGTCTTTCAGGATGGCCCGGGCCAGGGCGATGCGCTGCTGCTCGCCGCCCGAAAGATAAGTCCCTTCGGGGCCGAGCTGGGTGTCAATGCCTTTCGGTAGCTTTTCCAAAATGTCTCCGCATTGGGCGGCCATCAGCGCCGCCCGCACCTCCCCCCGCGTGGCGTTCGGGCGGGAGGCCCGGACGTTTTCCAGGATCGAGGCTTTGAACAGACGGCTGTTTTGGAACACAAAGGCGATCTGCTCCATGAGCACATGGGGATCAATCTGCCGCACGTCCGCACCGCCTACCTTCACCATGCCGGAAGTGACGTCCCAAAAGCGTGGGATCAGGCTGGCTGCGGTGGTCTTGCCACCGCCGGAGGGACCCACCAGAGCCACGGTCCGGCCCGGCTCCACTGTAAAAGAAACATGGGAAAGGGCGGGTGTCTCCGCACCGTTGTAAGTAAAACTCACGTCCTCAAATTCCACACGGCCGTCACGGGGCTTCTGCGGATGCTCAGGCTTTTTCAGTTCAGGCGCGCACATAACCTGATTGATGCGCCCCAGCGCGGTGCTGGCCAGCATCATTCCGGAGGCGGCGAACATGATTTTGGCAAGCGCCGTGGATATGATGGCAGAGAACACCGCGTAAAAAGCAAAGTTGGTGACAAAACCTGCAAAATCACCGCTCGCCAGAACGCCGGGCGCCAGGAACAGGGCTGCGGGCACCAAGAACACGAAAGCCCCCTCGGTAAAGGTCAAGTTGATGGACTGAGGGATCCGGCACACATTGGCCTGATAGTATTCGGATTTGTTGCTGTAATCCTCGATGGCCTGCTGGAAGGCTTTAAAGGAGTAGACCGTCTGCTGGAAAATTTTGACCACCGGGATACCGCGGACATACTCGGTACCCGCTTTTGTTATGCGGTCCTGAGCTGCCTGGTATTCCGCCATGATTCTGGCGTTTTTGCCGCCCATCATGGAGAACATGGCGGCGATGGAGATCACTGCTGCCAGCAGACAGGCCGCTCCCATGCGCCAGTCAAAGACGAACATCATCACCAGCATGGCGATAAACAGGGTGATGGTACCCACGATGTCCGCCAGATTGTGGGCCAGCAGGGTCTCCGTGTCGGCCGCCGCCGCGTCCAGCCGTCCCCGGATGAGGCCGGAAGCATTGGAATCGAAGAAGCCCAGCGGAGCCTTCATCACACGGGCCACGCCCTGCTTGCGGATATTGGCCGCCGTGCGGAAAGCTGCCAGATGGGTACACATCAGTCCTGCGAAATACAGGAAGATGCCGGCCACTGCAAAGCCAAACGCCAGCCAGCCGTATTGGGCAACGCTCTGAGCCTGTGTCCAGTCCGGCGCCACGGCGATCAGATCGCGGGCCGCCAGCCAGATGCAGATGTAAGGAGCCATGCTCAGCAGCATGGATACCGCCGACAAAGCCAGTCCCAGGAAAGTCAGACCCTTATGGCTGCCTGCGTAGTCCAGCAGGACCGCTACATCGCTCTTTTTCTTTTGATTCATGGAAAAACCTCCCTTTGAAGTTAGTTTACGCTAACTATACTCTAAAAAAGACAGGGGCTATGCCCCCACCAATTCCAGCCATCCGGCAGTATAGAACGCCCGCAGCTGCTTCACATCCCGAAGGGCCTGCTCATAGGGCATATCGTGAATTACCACCTCAAAGAGCCCGTTAAACATACCGCTGGCGATGATATGGCACAGAGAACGACTCAAAGTGGGAACCCTTCGCCCCAGACGACGGAGCACCTCCATGTATCTTAGGGTATACTCCACTTCCACCTCCACCATATTGTGGACAAAGCTCTCGTAACCGGTCCCTTCCGCCCGGCACAACAGCAGTTTTACAGGCTCACGGTTCTGGCAGATGTAGTCCACCATCCAGTCCAGACAGCTTTCAGAATCCTCTCCCATATGCTCCGGCTGTTCCGCCTCGGGTCGCCCGGCAAAAGACGTCTGAGCCTCCATGAAGCGTCCCATAAGCGCTGCGGCGTGAGGTTCTACAATAGAAGCAAACAGGGCCTCCTTACAGGAAAAATAGCCGTAAAAGGCCCCAGTGGTCACCCCGGCATTTTTCACGATCTGACGCAAGGACGCGCTCAGAAATCCCTTGTCAAGAAACTCCGTTAGAGCGGCCTGCTGTATTTTTTCCAATGTCGCGCTGGAACTCTCCACTATGATGCCCCTCTTTTGATAACGATGTTATATAACACCGCTATAGTACATCGAACAAAAGAGATTGTCAAGAGGTAACGGAATACTGTCCAATTTTTGATCTGCAGCTGGAAATGTTTCGTAACTTCTAAGGTTGTGAAGATTCGCCTTGAATCATTGTGCAGCGGCTTGACAGATACTCAGCGTAAGACATAATATTTTTTGGCTAGTTATAACTAACGCACGGCGCGGTTGCTTTCCTAAAGGAAAAATAAAAGCTGTGGAGGAGGCTCGTGCAGTAATTGAGGAATTTTTGAGCGGTTCGTTGTCTGCACTGTTTCAACTCACATGGAACATCCCTGTGCCGGGCGTTTGCACCTGCGTGTTCAATGTAGATGCCTCTGTACATCTATCTCCATATCTGCGCCCCGGATACTATGAGACGTTTTTGTTGTGAGGGAGGGCTCGAGTTGAACCTTGCAGACGGCAGCAATCACACGATTCGGGAAAATGAGTACTTCTTCTAGAGGATGCGGCTCAGTTGCGGGAGGCAAAATGAAATGGACTGCGTTTGCGAGGGATACTGGTCGAAACAGATGGTACAGGTGCCTGTCAGAATTTGATGGAGCTATGCGCCCGGTTGGGCGGTCCATTTTTGGATGTGGCACAGGTAAAAAAGCTGATGCTCCGTCATGATGGTTGCGTGGCACTGAAAGCCAATACTTGGAGCGAAAGCACGTTCACCGCATTGCAGCCCCTGCCAGTTGAGCAGCGGGGAGCATACTGCGTTCTTAAAACAGTGGAATTGGTTTACTTGCTGTGCAGTGTCCATCCGCTACCGATTTGATCATCGGTTCATCCTATCGGGATCGATATTTGATGAATACCGTAAGTAGAACTCACGACTATATGCTGGAACATTTGAAAGAAAAGCTTATAAATGAACGGCTGGCCCGACACCGCATTTCTCCCAACCTCGTTCAAAGATTGTTTACAGCGGCTATATGGTCGGCTGGTACATCGGTACTTGCAAGCCAGACGGATTGAATATGCGGCAAAATTGCTGTGTGCTACCTCCATAAACGTGCTGCAGGTGGCATGAATCGTCTGAGGTCCAGTCCAGTTTACACTATCGGAAGTCTTCATGAGGCGTACGCGCGAACCTTGGATGTCGTCTGCTTCAACGTAATATATCCACAGCTCATCCGGATTTTCCACATAGACCAAGTCAATGTCACAGTTGTGGGAGGTGTCAGCAGATTGGTGACGCCTTCCAGAACGACCCAGCTTATACCACTATTAGAAGCCACGATAGGTGGATCTTCATAATAACCACTGTTGAACGGATATATGGAGCCATGGCCATCCAGTAAGTGAAGCCATTCCATGAGGCGAATTTAATTACAGAGGGATGTTTCGGCTGGTTATTTCCATCATAAGTAGGAATAGACTGGGGAACGGAAGCATTTTCCGAACCTTGATAGTGTGAAAAAGGATCCACTACGAAAACCTCAACATCTTTGAAGAACGCCGCGTCAGAGTCGGTACTCCGGCGATAACCGAAGATGATAGCTGAGGTTGCGCTTGCACTGTACCTCAGCTTTTTATATGTTTGGGAAACTGTAGTAGAAAAGTTTGAATTCTGCCATACCCGCGTACGCCCAGAGTCATAACAGAACTAATGTCTTCAGACTTGGCCCAGTCCGTCAATACATATTTGGTGTTAGGCACTACAATGAGAACCTGTTTATAACTGCAACCGATAGAATCTCTGGCGCTGTAGGTTCCGGAGTGCGCATCGGAATCCAAAATTGAGGCAGTTCCAATAGAATACCAACCAGTTGCGTCACCAGTCTCGGAATCACCGTTGGTGACCAGATTGGCACCCTCAGCGGCCCAGACAATACTGTCTAACAGGCTGCAGATAAAAACAAACAGAACTAGGGATACGCTGATTTAATCCCCAAATGTCCACCGTTTTGGTATAAACAAAAAAACGGTTAAGACAGTAGGAATATGAAGGGGCAGCAAAGTTTAAACGATATCGAATACGGTATGCTTAAGCACAAAATCAAGCGTGAAGTATTCCTGGATAAGATGGAAAGTGTCATCCACTGGGACAAATGGTGCGCCATTATCGAGCCCTTCTATTACAAGGGTGAGCATGGTCGGCCGCCCAGAGGTATCGAATTCACGCTACGGATGTATCTTCTCCAGGTGTGGTTCAACCTGTCCGCTGAGGGCACCGAGGCTAATATCCATGACATCTACGCTTTCCGCAAATTTAAGGGCATCAACTTTGCCGAAGAGCAGGTTCCTTACTCTATGTCCCTTCAGCATTTCTGCAAGCTCCTTGAGGACAACAACATCGGCGAACACCTTTTTGCAGAGCTGGATGCAAGTCTTGAAAAGGCCGGTCTCGTGTACTGGGTCGGCGCTATTGTTGACGCCGCCATCGTCGCTACGCCCAGTTCTACAAAGAATGAGAAGAAATAGCGGGATCCTGAGATGTACCAGACCAAGAAGGACAGTGGTATTTTGGAATGAAGGCATATATTGGCGTGGGCTGGTTTCGGCATGGTCTATGCTGTTGAAGCCACCGCCGCCAATGTCCACGATGTCGATATCGACGAAAAACTTATCCTTCAGAATGGCGCTGTTGTCTACGGCGATTCTGGCTATCTGGATTTGCCCAATAGGCCTGAATTTTAAAAGAATGAGCATGAGTCCAGAATTGAATGCCTCATCAACCGCAGCCCCTCTCCTACCAAAACTCCCGACATCCAACACAGCCCTCCGTACCGTTAATATCGGCACAGGGGGCTATTCGTTGCACTGCAGCATCAATTGACATACTTCCATAGCTCACGCACGAAGAGAGACATAAAAGTGGCAAATTGCATAAAAAAAGCAAAACAATTAAAAATAATTGGACAAATATGAAATACTTGCTATACTATATAAAAATAAGATATACAAATACGGGGAATCATGTGAATAAATAAAATATGATGTAATCTATGCCGTTTTTTTCTATTTCATGTTCAATTCTACAGGAGGATTTTGAGATGAATCAAAGCTATTTTGAAGTCTTTTTGGCTGTGGTCGAGTGCAAAAGTGTATCCCGTGCAGCTGAGAAACTGTTTCTTTCTCAATCCACCGTTAGCCATCGGTTAAAAATGCTGGAGAATGAAATTGGCTGTCTTCTGTTTGAACGGGCACAGGGCCAGCGGGAATGTGTTCTTACTGCGAAGGGCGAGGCTCTTTTGCCGTTCGCACGCCGGTGGATCGAGCTCAGCAAGGATACCAAAAATTTTTCTAAGATGAATTTTGCCCCTGTGGTAACAATCGGAGCTGTCACAAGTCTGAACCGCTGTGTTCTGTATGGATTTTATAACAGGCTTTTGAATGGGGATTTTCCTTTCAGGCTGGATATCAAAAGTTATGGGAACGAGATCCTTTATACAAATGTAGCAAACGGATTCATCGATCTCGCTCTTACAGTGGAACACATCCGAAACAAAACGATAGATACAAAGGAGCTTTTCAGTGAGAGGATGGTTTTCGTATGTTGCCCGGGGCAATATCCCTCCAGAGTGATCCATCCCAACGAACTGGATCCCGCAAATGAGATTTCTATACACTGGGACGCACGCGATATCCAGTTCTGGCACGAACAGTGGTTCACACCGAATGCGGAAAGCTACCTCTCCATCAACGATCCCTCGCTTGTCCATTATTTCTTTAAGGGGGGAACCTGGGCCATTGTTCCAATTTCAATTGGGGTCTTTTTGCAGAATCGCCATGGTCTGGAGACACATGAATTGCTTCTGCCGCCACCCAAGCGTATCTGCTATATTCTTAAATCCCGCTTTCTGCGTCCGGAACGAATAAAATATATCGATCTTATCGAAAAAGAACTGAAGCAATACCTGTCTGAATTGGATTGGCCGGAATGCGCCTTTGGTGAAAAAGCAGGGCACGCCTAAAGCGGCACACCCATAAGGAAGTAATTGTATTACCGCAGGGCGGCATAGTCAAAAGGCTATGCCGTTCTGCTTTTTCTTTGCCTTTCAATGGTCTGCTTATCCTCGTCCTGTTCCAGTTCTCCGATAAAGTTCCAGACAATTTCTATCCGCTGTCTGCGGTGTCCGGTGGACTTGTCCGGCGCATGGACTATGATTTTCTTCACAAACTCATTGACGATAGTAGGCGTTAATTCCCGTATTCCCACATACTTGCGAATAATGGCGGCGAAGCTGTCAAAATCCGCCCTGTCTTGTTCGTAGGTATCAACGGCGGCTTATTCTGTTTTAACAAACGCTGTCAGCTCCTTTTGCTCTGCTTCATACTCTGAGGACAGCTTCAAAAATCGTTCATGGCTGATTGTACCGTTAATATCGTGCTCATAAATCCGCTTGAAAATACGGTCAAGTTCGGCAATCCGTTTTCTTGCCTGTTCCAGTTCTTTTTTCTGCCGCTTTACTGCCTTTTCCGCTTCCGCAAATCTTTGCTGATATACGATTTTCTGAAAGCCCTGTATATCATCAATGAACATAGCCGTTACATCAAAAATTCTCTGCCGGACAAACAGTTTCAAGGTTTCTTCTCTAATAAAATGTGCGGAGCAAGTACCCGTATTGCTCTTGTAATTAGAGCAGACATAATGCTCTTGTTTTGGCGTGAAGCTGTTTGTTGTGCAGAAATACAGCTTTTCTCCGCAGTCTGCACAATAGAGTAAGCCGGAGAATAAACCCTGGCGTCCTGTCTTTGTTGGACGGCGTTTGTTTGCTCTTAGTTCCTGTACCCTCTCAAACATTTTTTCTTCAATAATCGCAGGTTGTGTATTGGGAAAGATACGGTAATTTTCTGGCGCATTTTGCAGACGCTTTTTCAGTTTATGGGATTTTGAATAGGTCTTGAAGTTGACCGTACAGCCAGTATATTCTTGACGTTCCAAAATTCCCGCTACGGTTTTGAAATCTCACCGATAAAGGTTGTCCGGCATGGATTTACCGTCACGCTTTGCATAGTAGGCTTTGACCGTCAAAACCTTATCTGCGGTTAGTGCCTTTGCAATCTGCATAGGTCCTTTTCCCGCAATACACAAATCAAAAATCCTCTTTACCACAGCGGCGGCTTCCTCATCCACAATCCATTTCTTTTTATCTGTTGGGTCTTTCCTATACCCATAGGGCGGATTGGTACAGAGGTGTTCTCCGGCATTGCCTTTTGATCGCATAACTGCACGAATTTTCTTGCTTGTATCTCTTGCATAAAAATCATTGAACAGGTTGCGGAAAGGGGTAAAATCGTTATCGCCTTTGTCGCTGTCTACACCGTCATTGATTGCAATATAACGAATATCACGTTCTGCAAAGAAACTTTCTGTGTAATAGCCTACTTTTAGGTAATCACGCCCCATACGGGACATATCCTTAACGATAACCGTCTTGACCTTCCCGGCTTTTGAAAGGCGTATCATTTCATTCCACCCGGGTCTATCGAAAGTTACTCCCGATACTCCGTCATCAATGAAAAATGTCGGGTTTGGAAATCCGTTGTCAGCAGCGTATCTGAGTAGGATTTTCTTTTGATTTGCTATGCTGTTACTCTCTCCGTCTAAAGCGTCCTCTTGTGATAAACGGGCATATAAAGCGGTAATGTTGTCGGGATAATTTTTCTCTGTTGTCATGTTCATTCCTCCTGTAATGAACGCCCGACAAACAGGTTACTATCTTCATTATAGCGGACTTCTGATTTTTTGTCAGTAGGCGCTTTGCCGGATTCTGCTTTTATGAGCCGCTCCATTTTGTCATAGAGCAGTTCACAGCCACCACAGCTCGTTGAAATTTCATAGATTGTACCACCGATTTTGTATACAACCGTTTCATGCAGCGGATTTCTCTTTTCCGGCAGTAAGTTATCGTGCGTGATTTCTTGTTTCTTTTCCATTCCTTTCCCGTCCTTTCCTTGTTTTGTAATCTGATAAGTTTCTCAGCAAGCATAGGAAAAGAGTACCCTTTTCCGAAAATGCGTTGTATTTTGCTTGTTGGGAAGTTTCCCAAACCCTCTGAAAATCCTTTCATTACCTACAACACCTCACAGAGCGATTTTGCCGAAGTTTTGAGAAAGTTTTTTCAAAAAGTTTTTCTTATCTCCTACTACGGGAAAGTTTCTGAAATGCCAAACAAAGAGATGTATCTTTTACTTTAACTCTATTGACAATCATCTTGTCACATAATATAATTTACGTTATATAACATAAATTATATTACAGAGGTGTAGCAAATGCCGCCAAAGGCAAAAATTACAAGGGAAATGATTATAGATGCAACATTTGAAATCATTAGAAATACTGGCGTTGAAACTGTGAATGCACGAACTATATCAAAAAAATTAAATTGTTCCACTCAACCTGTTATGTATCATTTCAAAACAATAGATGAATTGAAAAGAGCAGTATATGAAAAGTCAGATGAATATCATTCTGCTTATATCATGGATATTCACAGCAACAATCCAATGAAAGATATTGGTTTGAATTACATTCAGTTTGCAGTAAAGGAAAAAAATCTGTTTCGTTTTCTGTTTCAATCCAATGAGTTTTTAAGCAAAAACATTTCTGAATTGATAAACGCAGAGGAATTACAACCTATTATCGCTATACTTAGTCAAGAAACAGCGGTCAATGCAGAGCAGGCAAAAATTATTTTTCGGTCGTTATTTTTGATTGCACATGGATATGCCAGTATGTTTGCAAATAACGAAATGGAGTATGATGAGCAGACAGTTTTATCCGATTTAGGTTTGATATTCGACGGAGCAGTTAAGGCGTTGAGAGGGGGATTTTAATGTATCGTTTATATAAGAAAAATGAATTGAGCTTTTCTCTGGTGTGGATTATTGCCTATGTTGTTTTACTTAGTTTAGCAGACAACCTTTCGGCTTCTCTTGGTACGTTAAAAATAATAACCGCTCCGGTGTGTATTATCTTTACTTTGCTTATTTTAGGTTTTATAAAAAAGCATAATCTTTGGGAACAATACGGGTTATGTTCTTTCAAAGGGGATTTGAAAAAATATCTGTACTTTATTCCGCTGGTCTTGATTACAAGCGTAAATCTATGGAACGGCATTACAATGAATACTTCTATTGCGGAAACTGCTCTATTTATTCTAAGTATGGCTTGCGTCGGGGTTATTGAGGAAGTTATCTTTCGTGGGTTTCTTTTCAAAGCCATGTGCAAGGATAATATAAAATTGGCCGTTTTCATTTCAAGTATCACGTTCGGTATGGGGCATATCGTAAACTTGCTGAATGGTAAAGATTTGATAGCCACGCTTTTACAAATTTGTTATGCATCCGCAATAGGATTTTTATTTACGATTATATTCTACAAAGGAAAGAGCCTTTTGCCTTGTATTATTACACATGGAGCCGTTAATTCTTTGAGCATTTTTGCTGTCGATAATTCTTCGTTGATATGTGGTGTAATAACCGCCGTTATACTATGTATTGTTCCCATTGCGTATGCGCTATGGATATTGAGAGAAACTAAAAAGCTTGAAAAAGATGAGAACAAGGATAGGTGGTGATGAGATTATATGTCGCCAACTATGTCAGAGTGGATACGCTGTCCTATTTGTGGAAGTAAAACGAGATTGCAGATACGGAAAGATACGGAACTTAAGAATTTCCCGTTATTCTGCCCAAAATGTAAACAGGAAACTTTAATCAATGTTAAAGAACTGAATATCATAGTTATCCAAGAGCCGGACGCACAGACGCAGAGCCGATAACACGCAGATATAAAATGCGATTATCGGCTCTTTTATGTTCTGCAATAGATGAACTGCCATATTTTTGCACGCAGTCAATGTATCGGAACGCTCATCTCATTTAGGATATGGCGGTACCAAATGCTTAAAAACGTTGGAAGGTATCTTTATGTCCTTTTTCTATGTATCAAATAGTCTGAAATCATCAAAAAAAGCCTGTCCAATTCAACGGGATATTATGACTATAAAGATGAACACACATATCATTTAGTATGCTTTCATAGTTCGTATTACTCAAACGCCTATGCGGTTTTCTATCGCATGGGTGTTTGTTGTAATAGCCCCCTATTGGGAAGAAAGGGGGTGAGAAAAATGAGTTATTCCGAAGAATACAAGGAACATATTGAGTATGTCTTTGCAGCCTTTTGTAAAATCGTTCTCCGCAACGCCGCCATGTCTGCATATCGGGATATAGGCAGACAACGGAAGCATGAAATCTCTCTTGATTATTTCATGGAGGAACAATATTATAGCCCGTCTACAACAGACAGCTACTTTGAAAAACAGCCAAGACTAACGCAACCGACGGAATTTGTTGTGTGTGGGGAGATAATCATAATTGAAGATGAACGATTGGCAGAAGTGTTTTCCAGTTTGCCGAAACTGCGACAGGAAGTTTTGGTACTGTATTTCTTCTTTCGATATACGGATAAGAACATCGGAGAAGTGTACGGAAGAAGCCGCACAACGGTAAACTACTAGAAGTTAGCAGCATTGAAGCAGCTAAGAAAAGAATGGGAGCGATTGGAGCATGAGAAACGAAAAGCTGATACCTTTTGAAGTGATTGAAAAAGCGGTTGCCGGAGAACCTGAAGCCGTAAGAGCTGTCTTATTCCACTACAGAGGATACATAAAATATCGTTCTGTATTTCAAGGGCATTTTAACACCGATATACAAGACAGGTTAGAAGCACAGCTAATTAAAGCAATCTTACAGTTTCGCTTCAACAGGTAGGGAATAGCAAAGCCAAAGAAAACCGTCAAGGATAAAATGCACGCTTCGCGTCCTTGACGGCTTTCTCTGTCTTTGCTGTTAGACAGCTAAGAGGGTACAATCGGATAGACCGCTTGCGCCCTCAACCCATTATGATAAATGTTACGCAGAAGGGATTGAAAAAGGCTTGATTTATGCGGCTTTCAGAATATAAAAATCACTTAAACGGTATTTTATACTCATACCCTTAAAAATGACGTTCTATTGCGTAACAGAACGTAGAGAGAAAAGCAGAGAGCCGACCACTTTTGAAAGTGATTAACTCTCTGCTTTATTGCACCTGTTTGTCAGCCGTTAAGTTAGTTTGTTTCAAAACTTCCTTGTCGGTGTTCAGCTAATGGCGTGCCCTGCAGCATTTTATTCAACCGAATTTACCGGATATCCGAAATGGAGAGAGCGGATTTACAGGCAACGTCTTTTGCAGGGAATATTGATACCGTACATATTATGCTGAATTTCGAAAATAAATATTTACATATTCAATGTTTCTTAGGCATTTTTACATGCGAAAAACAGATATTCCTACTTTTTTTTCTTCAAAAATGGATAACATTTAAGCATTATACTTTAGGCAGAACAAAAATATTCAAATTAAAGATAATTTATAGCAAAAATATTCACTTTTTTTGTGCTTGGCCACATGATATATTTTAATAGAAATCAAATATGGAGGAGGATAAAAAATGTCGATTCGTATAATAAAAAGCAAGGATATCCCGCAGGAATATGAGAACGGGTTTGCGCAGAGCGAGATACTGCCGGATACATACCCCGGGATGACGAACTACAAATGCTTTTTGAAGAAGGGGCATACGGTGAGCCCGAAGAAGTATGCAGACAAGGTTGTAATGTACTGCTTCACACGCGGCAACGGATATGTGACCACACCGGAGTGGTCGCGCGATATCAGGGAGCTCTCGTTTTTTGCGCCGGATTTTGACAACAGCGACTTTTCCATCACCGCCGTGGAGGACATGGAATTTCTGTGCCTTGTTTCGGAGATGGAGGAGTGCGAGCGGGAGAACTGGCCGAAATGGCACCTGCGTTTGCCGTGGTTCACGCGGATGTCGGAGTGCAAGGAGTATGTGCAGGACTGTAAAGGCCCGAACACACGCAGTTGGTCTGTTTTAGACCCGAAGTATCTGGGCGGCGTGTTGATGGGGATCGTCCGCGCGGAAGGCGAGGGGACCACAGAAAAGGGACATCCGTCTGTGGCGCAGTGGAATTATGCGCTGCCGGGGGCGGATTTCCATCTGACGGTCAACGACGAGACGGTGGAGCAGGCGGACGGTGATTTCAGTTATGTGACGCCCGGCGACGACCACTCGCTGGTTTCAGACGCGGGCAAGCTCACCTATTATATCTGGTATGAGCGCCGTGTATACACCGAGCAGTAAACGCTTTGAGGGAATCCAACGTCCCGTAGGGACGGGATAGTGAAAACTGAGTAATATTCTTAAGGAGGAAAATCAATGAAATCAGCAAGATCACGCATTTTGGCTCTTGTGTTGGTTCTCGCAATGATCTTTGGTACCGGCTGCGGAACCGGCGCCAGCAGCGGGGTCGCCAGCCAGAGCACTGCTTCAGGCAGCGCTTCCGAAGCAAACAGCGAATCCGCTCCCGCTGAGGAGGGCAGCCGTGATGTAGTGGTGGCCATGGCACAGGACGTATCCAGCCTTTATGCCTATGAAAAAGGCTCTTATACGAACAACCAGGTTCTGTGGCACCCCTATGAGGCTTTGATCAGCAAAAATGCCGAAATGGAATTTATTCCCCTCCTGGCCGAGAGCTGGGAAATGGCAGACGACAATCTGACCTGGACATTCCATCTCCGCGAGGGCGTGAAATTCCACGATGGCAGCGATTTCACCGCCGAGGACGTTGTTGCGTCTTATGATAAGGCCAGCGTCGCAGGTGAGAGCCTGTTTGTGGAAAAGCTCGCTTACGTTGATTCCTACGAGGCTGTCGACGATTACACGTTTGTTGTAAAGACGAAGATGCCTTATCCCCTTCTTCTGGACGATCTGATGTTCGTGGTTATCACCAACAAGGAAGACGTTGAGGGAAAGGCGCCCCAGGAAATCGCAGCTAATATCAACGGCACCGGGCGCTATAAATTTGTGGAATGGGTTCCCGAGGATCACATCGACTTTACTGTAAACGAAAACTACTGGGGTGAGCAGCCTGAGGTGAAGAACGTTCGTTTCCGTCCCATCACCAATGTGGCCACCCGTACGGCTGCTCTGCTCAGCGGAGAGTTGGATGTCGCCGCTATGCTTGCAGTGCAGGACGTGGACCGTATCAACAACACAGACGGCGTTCGCGTTGAGGCTGCCCGCAGCATGGAATGCGTTGCGGTAGAGATGGTTCAGACGGAGAAGAACCCTGCTGTCAATTTGGATGTGAACCCCTTCCTGGACGTGCGTGTGCGCAAGGCGTTCTACATGGCGATTGATTTGGACTCGATCGTTAAAAATATTTATAACGGCCATGTTTATCCGACGACCAGCATGACAGCCGAGGGCTTCAATGGTTATGACGCAGCTCTTGAGAGACATCCCTATGACCCGGAGGCTGCCAAGGCTTTGCTGGCCGAGGCGGGTTATCCCGATGGCTTTGAGGTCACCCTCGACGCAAGCAGCGTGGGCTTCGCCAATTCCGATGCTCTGGCCCAGGCGCTGGCTTCATACTGGGAGAAGATCGGTATTAAGGTGAATCTGAACGTGATGTCCACCGGCTTCGGCTCATATATCGCCCAGGGTGCCGGCAACAGCGGCCTGAGCCTTGTAGGATGGGCCATGTACACCGGCGACGGCATCTCGATGCAGGAGCGCCAGTATATGAAATGGGACAAAGAGGCGGGCACCGGCGGCGGCAACTACGGTATGTATGACAACCCCGATGTCAGCGCGAAGATCATGGAAGCCATGCAGGAAATGGATACAGCCAAGCGTGGAGAAATGGTAAAGGAGATCGACCGGATGGTTCTGGATGATGTTGCCAATATCCCCTTGTTCTTCAACGAGAACATCTTCGGCGTGCGCGATTCCATTGAGTATACACCCCGATATGACAGATATCTCCTTGCCTGGGAAATCAGCTTCAAATAAAGTCCAGCAGTTTGCTATAATATTCAAGTATGGGCGGGAAAGGTTCCCGCCCATATTTTCTAGAAGCGCAACAAAGAGGTGAAAAGCATTGCTCAAATATGCCATCAAACGCCTGTTCCAGATGCTTGTGGTGCTGGCTGTCGTGACGGTTCTGGTGTTTTTTATGACCAACTTCCTGAGCGACCCCATCGAGGCAATCGTAGATATACAAACGGCAACGGAGGCGGATATCCAGGCTGTCCGGGAACAGCTTGGGCTCAATGACCCCATCTTGGTCCAGTTCGGAAGATTCGTGAGCGGAATCTTGAAAGGGGACTTCGGCACATCTTATGTGTACAAAACCCCTGTTCTCGACTTGATTTTTCAGCGGGTACCCGCCACCGCGGAGATCGTCCTGTTCACAGCCATCCTCACTTTGGTGATTGCCATCCCGCTCGGCGTGATTGCCGGCGCCAACCCGCAGACCAAACTGAGCAAGGGGATCATGGCCGGTTCCATCTTTGGCATTTCTCTGCCCTCATTCTGGATGGGCATGATGCTTATTTATGTGTTCTCCGTCTCCCTTCAGATATTGCCCGCCTCCGGTCGTGCCGCGGCCGGGCCGGGAGGATTCAGCTTTCTCACACCCGGAGGATGGAAAAATCTGATAATGCCTGTTCTTACGCTTGCCTTGGGCTATAGCGCAACAATCCTGCGTGTAACGCGTGCCGGCATCCAGGAAAATATGAAGCAGGACTATGTGAAATTCGCCCGCGCCAAAGGCGTGAGCCGTCGAAACGTTTTGTTCCATCACGCCTTGAAGAACGCGCTGGTCCCCGTTGTCACAGTGTTTGGCCTCAACATCGGCCATATGTTTGCATTTACCACTGTAACGGAAACGATTTTTGCCTGGCCGGGTGTGGGCAAGCTATTGATCGACTCTATTCTGAGAAACGACCGACCAATCATTGTGGCTTATTTGATTCTGGTTTCGGCCATGTTCGTGGTCATCAATTTCGTCGTTGATATCATTTATATGCTGGTTGATCCCAGGATCGAATTGAGGTGATACAATGGAAAAGGTCAACAATACAGAAAAAAAGAGCCGTTTTCACAAGCTCATGGAATCGGAGTTCTTTTATCATTACCGCAGGAATGCATCTGCAATCATTGGCTCCATCATCATTTTGCTGGCTATCCTGATCGCTGTATTCGGTAGAGGGCTTGCGCCGCAGAACCCCTATGACCTGACACAGCTGGATATCGCCAATGGATATCTTCCGCCTATGTGGATGGAGGGGGGCAGTGCTCAGTTTCCCCTGGGGACAGATGTACAGGGCCGTTGCATTTTGTCTTCCATCATTTACGGCAGCGCCAGCTCACTTGTCATCGGTGTAGTGGGCATGCTCCTTTCCTGTATTCTGGGAACCACGCTGGGGCTGATCTCCGGTTATTCGGACGGATTCCTTGGGAATCTGATTATGCGCATCGCAGACGTGCAGCTGTCCTTTCCCTCAATGTTTATCGCATTGGTCGTTTTGGCCATCATGGGGCAGGGCGTAGACAAGCTGCTCATCGCTCTGGTGCTGTGTGGCTGGGTCACCTATGCCAGAACCGTGCGCGGCGTCACACTGTCTGTAAAGAAAATGGATTACATATCTGCCTGCAAGACGATTGGACTGCCCAAATTTCTAATCGTTCTGCGGCATGTCATGCCCAATGTGATCACATCGGTGGTCGTTCTGGCAACGATTCAAACGGGCAACTTTATTTTGACGGAGGCAACTCTCAGCTTTCTCGGCGTAGGCGTCCCTGTTACGCAGCCCTCTCTCGGCCTGCTGGTGAAAAACGGCTTTGATGTGTTGTTCAGCGGCCTTTGGTGGGCCTCCGTGCTGCCCGGCCTGTACATCATGCTGTTGGTGTTTGGGATCAATCTGCTGGGTGACTTTTTGCGGGATGAGCTCAATCCCAGGCTGAAATAAGGAGGGGCGATGTAAATGAATGAAATGCGAGAGCCTCTGCTTCAGATAGAGAATCTGTCCACACACTTTCATATGTTCAAGGGAACTGTAAAGGCTGTAGACGGCGTTTCTTTTTCTCTGAACCAGGGGGAGATTCTGGGCGTTGTGGGGGAATCGGGAAGCGGAAAATCTGTGACCTCGTTTTCCATTATCGGCTTGGTGGATGAACCAGGAGAGGTCAAAGCAGACAAGATCATCTTTGATGGGAAAGATCTGACAGCTCTGTCCGAGCAGGACATGATGAAGATACGGGGCAAGGATATATCCATGATTTTCCAGGATCCCATGACGTCCTTAAATCCCCTGTATACCATCGGAAAGCAGCTCGAAGAGGTATTGCTGCTGCACGATAAACAGATGAGCAAGGAGGCGCGGCACGCCCGCTGTGTGGAGCTTCTGAAAATGGTCGGCGTACCCAATGCCGAGGAGCGTTTGAAGGCGTATCCGCACCAGTTCAGCGGCGGTATGCGCCAGCGTGTCATTATCGCCATTGCACTGGCGGCGAACCCGAAGCTCGTGATTGCCGATGAACCCACCACCGCTCTGGATGTGACGATTCAGGCCCAGATCCTGCGTCTGATGAAACAGCTGGTGCGTGAACAGGGCAGTTCTCTGATCCTGATCACACATGACCTGGCCGTGGTATCGGAAACTGTGGACAGGATCATCGTCATGTACTGCGGAAAGATCGTGGAGGAAGGCACTGTAGATCAGGTGATTCATCATCCCGCCCACCCTTACACCAAGGGGCTGCAGGATTCTGTGCCCAAGCTTCGCGTTCAGCAGGCGAGACTGGATTATATTCCGGGCATGGTCCCCAGTATGTTCGATCTGCCCAGCGGCTGCCTCTTCGCTCCGCGGTGCAAATATTGCACCCCCGAATGCCATCGGACTTTTCCCGAAAAACACGATCTGGGAGGCGGGCACTATGTCGCCTGCATCCACGCTTTGCGCGACGATGAATCATCAATGCCGGGGAGGGATGCGTAAGTGGAAGATTTGCTCGTAGTCAAAAATCTCGTGCAGGAATTCAAGAGCCACTCAGGCTTCCTGGATTCCATTAAATTGAAGGACGGAAGGCTAATCCGGGAGAAAAAAGCCGTACACGCTGTCAATGATGTGAGCTTCACCATTCGCAAGGGCGAGACTTTCGGACTGGTTGGTGAAAGCGGCTGTGGAAAATCGACCACTGCTAAAAGCATCATCCGCCTTCTGGACTGTGTTTCCGGCCAGATCATCTACAAGGACCAGGATATCAGCAGACTAAAAAACAGGCAGCTGGAGCCATATCGGAAGAGTGTCCAGATGATCTTTCAGGACCCGCAGTCCTCACTTGACCCCCGCCAGCAGGTCAAGGATATCATCATGGAGCCGATGCTGTTCCACAAAATAGCTGCCAGCCGAAAGGAAGCCGAGGAAAGATGCCTCGCCCTGCTGGAGCGCGTGGGCCTTCGCCCGGAGCAGGCCAACCGTTACCCCCATCAATTCAGCGGCGGGCAGCGGCAGCGCATCGGTATCGCCCGGGCACTTGCTGTGGAGCCGGAATTTATTATTGCCGACGAGCCTGTTTCGGCGTTGGACGTCTCTATCCAAGCACAGATATTGAACCTGATGATGGATCTGAAGGACGAATTCGGCTTTTCCTATCTGTTCATCGCGCATGACCTCTCTGTTGTAAAATATATCTGCGACCGGCTGGCTGTTATGTATCTGGGCGCCATTATGGAGATGGGGGACAAAAACACACTGTTCAACAATCCTGTTCACCCTTATACCCGCCTGCTTTTCTCTGCTGTGCCAACCGTCGGAGAGGAACCGCTGGTGGAACCTATGGAGTCCGTGGGCGAGATCCCCAGCCCCATCAATCTGCCCAGCGGGTGCTTTTTTCATGAGCGCTGTCCATACGCCACAAAAGAATGTCAATGCAGCCGTCCCCAACTGAGGGAAATTGAGAGCGGGCATTTCGTTGCCTGCCACCTTTGTAAGTAACTGGAGGGATACCCATGGAAGAAAAGCTGTATGATGTTGATTTGGAGCAATTCTGGAAGGATAATGAGCTTGGACTCAAAGACAACTGCTTTAATCCAGATGCGCCTCAGGTCCCATTTGGTCTGAATATGGGCACAGAGCTCGTATTTGCCGAATTGGGGGTAGAGGGTGATCCCTGGGGATATACAGATCCCATGGTGATGCGGGATTATGTCAGAAGATACAACGATAAAGCGGAAAAGATCCTTGGCCGTCGTATCATGAATGAGGACTATCCGCTGAACCATCAGCGGTTCCCCAAGGTGCGCCTCCATGGTGAGGTGTTCGGCGGGGAATATAAGCTTGTTGATGGTGTCGTCTGGCTGGAAAGCGATATCAAGACCCCGCAGGATCTGGAGAAAATGCTCGACCATGTAGATGCCATGGATCTGCGCTCCTTCATCCTTCCTTCCAACTGGGATGACGAGGTAAAACGCATTTATGAGCAGACGGGCATAAGGCCAGATCCCCGCCTGAACGGCGGCCGCCGTGTAAGAGGGCCGGTGACGCTGGCCATGTCCATTTACGGCGTGGAAAATACCATTTACCTTATGTGCGATGAGCCCGATCTCGCACACCGCTTCTTTGACACCATCGGCAGCGTGTTGATTGGGTATGCGGATATACTGGACGCAGAAGCAGGCGAAAGGAACAACGAAAGCCACTATGGATACCGTTTCTTCGATGATAACTGCTGCATGCTTTCGGCGGATCTGTATGAGGAATTTGCCTATCCCGTACTCAAGCGGGTGTTTGAGCACTGCTGCCCCGACCCCAAAGTGGACCCCCGTTATCAACACTCTGATTCCGCTATGGGACATCTTCTTCCCCTTCTCGGCACATTGGATTTTAACGGTGTCAACTTCGGCCCCACCGTCCTGCTGGATCAGATCCGGCCTCACATGCCTCATACCCGTGTGGATGGTTGCCTGAACCCCATGACACTGTGGCGCAATGACACAGAGGCGGTTATTGAGGAGGTCAGGCGAGACTGCGAGATGGCCAAGGCGCTGGGACGCGGGCTTCGCATTGATGCTGCCGGCTCTACAAATCAGGGGACAAAGCTTACCACCATCCGTGCCGTCATGCATGCTATTCAAAAATACGGACGTTATTAACAGATCAGAATGGAACGAGAGATTTGATAAAGATTTCAAAAAAGCATGAGACTCCAGACCTCACACAGGGGAATATAACGGCGTCGGTCATTTTGTTTTCCCTGCCTCTGATCATCTCCAGCATTTTGCAGATTCTCTACCACAGTGTTGACACTTTTTTTGTCGGGCACTTTATGGGGACGAACCATCTGGCCGGCGTGTCAGTAGGCGGGCCTGTCATTCAGCTGACAGTTATGGTCCTGGGAGGGCTGTCCTCCGGCGTCTCGGTGGTGATCGCCCACTATAAGGGTGCCCGGCAGCAGAAGGCGCTGGCACAAAGCGTTACCACCGCCGTTGCCCTCTATCTTCTTCTCGCCGTAGCAGTTACCTTTGTTGGACTCCTGACGCTTCCTCTGATTCTTCAGGTGGCCCAGACCCCGGCAGAAGCCTGGCGGGAAGCGTACATTTATCTTTTCGTCGTTCTGTGCGGCACGCCGTTTCTGTTCGGTTATAATCTGGTAGGCGCCATACAGCGCGGGCTGGGAAACTCCCGCTCTTCGATGGATTATGTTCTCATCTCCAGTTTGATGAATATCCTTCTGGATACTGTGTTCGTGGCCATCCTGCGCTGGGGAGCTTTTGGCGCAGCGCTGGGAACAGTGATCGCCCAGGCCTGTGCTTTTGGCCTGGGCATCCGTCAGCTGTCTGCCGCTGGAGAAGGCGGAATGCCTCTTCTTTCCGGCATTCGGTTTTATAAAAAGCCGTTGAAACAGATCCTTCGGATCGGACTCCCAACTGCGCTCAATGAAGTGATGGTCGCCGCGGCAATGTTTACTGTAAACTCCACAGCAAACAGCTTCGGGCTGGTGGAAGCGGCGGCCTACGGGGTTGGAAGAACCATCGACGGAATCGCCATCGTGGCTGACGGTGCGATGAACAGTGCCATGGCGTCCTTCGCCTCGCGGAATGTTGGGGCAAATAAAACCGACCGCGCCAAAAAGGGCCTCTGTGCCGCCTTGTTGTTTTCCGGCACCATCGGGCTGGTCATGTTCCCTATCGTGTGGGGGTTATGTCCCTACTTTGTCGGTTACTTCGATTCCAATCCCGCCGTAATGGCGAGCGCCATATCCTATTTGCGCCATTCCGCATTTTCGTATGTATTTTTTTCTCTTGTTGGGCCGCTGATTGGATTTATCCGCGGCACTGGGAATCAAAAAGCCAGTGTTATAATCGGTTTAATCGCACAGTTCGGCTTTCGCATTCCCACAACCTTGCTCGCCGCACACTTTCTGGGCTTTTACGGCGTAGCTTATGGTATTTTGATTGGCCCTGTATCGTCTGTCTGCATGTATGGCATCTATATTTTAACCGGAGCTTGGAAAAAAGGTCTGAATAATCTAAATACTTGATATTTTCTTGTCGTTGTATTGTGCGTCAATCAATTGTTCTGCGTGTTTTGCTTTACAAAAAATATTGAGTGACAAAAATCAGCGAGCGAAAGCAAATATCGCTTCTGTAAATAAAAATGCCTATATTTAAGAAAATAATGTAGAGTAACGTTTGAACGCTACAAGTAGCTAATACAGTTGTAAATGCAACTGGAATGTATTCGTCACAGGCTGTATCCGCCACCAATGTTGTAGGTGCCGAGTGGCTTAAAATATTGGAAGTTTTCACGGGTAAAGAATGCCGGCGTAGAGTTAACAAAAAAATTATCGAAACACAGCCCCTGTGCCGTTGATATCGGCACGGGGGCTGTTCATTATACTGCAACTTCACAGCCTCAAGTAAACAAAAAAGGCGGGGTAAGGATAGAATCGGCCTCTGCAAGATGAAAATAGGTAGCAAGCTGTTTGCGCACTGAATCAAGGATATCATGATAGCATGAAGCGACTGCGTGTGCGAACGCTTTTTTATCGTCTTTGCACAAATACTGATATGCCAGCAGGCTCTTTTCATTTAGTGCGGCGATGGTTTGCCTTTTGTTTTTATAAAATGCGAGAAAATATCCCCAGTCAGTCATTCGGCGGGCCTCCGTCATAATAACCAGCAGAGGCGGCAACCCGATACGCTGCATCATTGTTTCTATAATATCATTAAGAAGAATGGATTGGGGCACGGCGAATCTCCGCTCCAATTGAATAAAATCCGCCGGTTGAAACAGGTCTGCGGCATAATACGAGATTGGCTCCATAATAAGAGATGAAAATTGCAGAGCGCGCAGATATCGTATGGCTGCTTGCCGGGTGGATTTATCTGTAAAAGGAGAAAGCGCATCAAGATTTGGTGTCTGAACGATTGTTCCTTTTACATTTAATGTTTTGGTAAAGGTCCTCTGCTCCAGTATAGCCAAAGCGCTGCGCACCGTAGAAACGGATACCTGGTACAACTGGGCCAGTTCGGCCTCGTGTGGAAGATAAGAGCCGACGGGGTAAATGCCTGTACCGATTTTGATTTCCAGATCCTGCACGATATGCATATATCGGTATTCCCGGCCGCGGTTGGGATTCCAGGAGAATGTTGTTTCAGTCTGAAGAGGCAGCGAAGGCAGAGTATGGGCAAGCTGGTCTAAGCCTGTCCGTATTTCGGCATGCAGGGCCTGGTAGAGCCGGCACAGCTCAAAATACTTTTTCCGGTTGTCGGATACGTTCAAAATCCTTATAAATACATCTGACTGTGAGAAATATTTCTTCAGAGAATATCCGGTATAAGCCTCTTGCTTATCTACAAAGAAGCCAAGGCGCCCCTGCAGTTCTAAAGCGGTGTACAAATCGACGGGAAGCTCGCCGCCTCCGCTCCGCAGCACATCACATAAAAAACCACTGACAGGCCGCCATCCCCCGGCCCTGTCGCCATTCTTTTTTACTTTCATCACCTGCCGATAATGGGGCATGGCTTCAAGTTTGCATCCGTGCGAAGCGAAGGTGAGCAAAGGGGGAAGAACAAGCTCCATGGTCTGGTATAGCTGAAGCAAAAAGTCTTTTTGCGATAAAATGGCTTCGACGGAAGCGGAGAAGGTACGCTCATTTTCCAGGCGGCAAACTCTGGCGGCCCGCCGCGGCTCCAGTTCAATCAGCCCCTCTTCACGCAGCGCGGCAAGCACCTTGTTTATCGTAAAAAGGCTTACCTGATATTCGTCTTTTAAAACTCGGGAGGACGGCAGACGGCTTCCCGGCAACAGCAATCCTTCCGTGATACGGCATTTCAGGCTTTTGTAGACGTAAGAAAAGCGTGTCTCTTTAGAACTCATAAAACTCCTTTACCAAAACTTACCTGTTTTACTATATGATTAGCTATTCAGATTCAATATTGTTTCCCTTAAAAAGCTATTTTATAATTTTAACAAAGCTGCATCTTTTCAATAACACAAGCAGGCGGAAAAAAGCAGCGCTTTAAGGGCGAAAAAAGCCCTTGCGCGCTGCTTTTTACTTATATCCAGATATTTAAACAGGCAGAAGGGAGCGTGAGCCGCAGAAAATGCGGGTACAATAAGTAAAAACAAAATAGGAGAGCAGACATTATGGAAAACTCATCGATAAGAAGGCAATGGCTTGACAGCTACCAAAGCCATCTGCTGGAAGAAGAACACAGCCCACAGACGATTAAAAAATATGTCCATGACATTGCGTTTTTTTTCAGCTTCCTGCCGGCAGAAGCGGAGATCAGCAAAGAAAAAGTGCTTGCATACAAACAGGAGCTGATTCAAAAATATCGCCCGGCCAGCGCCAACAGCATGCTGGTGGCCTTGAACGGCTTTCTCAGCTATATCGGACTCGCGCAGTGCCGTGTCAGATTATTTAAACTGCAGCGCAGAAGCTTCCGCAGTCCAGAGAAGGACTTGACCCGCCAGGAATATGAGAGATTGGTAAAAGCGGCAAAGTCACACCGCAATGAAAGACTTTCGCTTCTTTTACAGACAATTTGCAGTACCGGCATCCGGGTGAGTGAACATCGCTTCGTAACGGTCGAAGCGCTGCAGACAGGACAGGTGCAGATATCCAATAAGGGAAAGATGCGTGTGATCATCCTGCCAAGGGAACTGCGTGGGCTTTTGCTGCAATTTTGTAAAAAAAAGAGACTTACCACCGGGCCGGTATTTGTCACCCGCACGGGAAAGCCTATGAACCGCACAAATATATGGTGCATGATGAAGAGACTGTGCGCACAAGCGCATGTGGATTCCCAAAAAGTGTTTCCGCACAATCTCAGACACCTGTTTGCGCTCACTTTTTACCGAATGGAAAAGGATATCGTCCGCCTGGCGGATATTCTGGGACATTCAAGTATAGAAACAACGAGGATATATACACTTACAAGCAGTACAGAGCACGCAAAAGCGCTCTCCCGCCTCCATTTGTTGATTTAAAACATAATGCACATTATGTTACATAAGAAACCACAAAAAGACACTCGGGTCTTTACATTATCTAATTATATCCTCCTGATGTTTCAGTTGTCAATTGAATAATAAGCTTAAATACAGCTTTCCAACGTATTTTTAGGCACAAAAAAGAAAGCTTCTCACACTTACTCCTGCTTGGGTAAAGAAAAAATTACCGAAGAAAGCAATTTCTCTTCAAATTGAGGGTGTGACAAGGCTTAGAGAGACCTAACGACAAATGAAAAACAACATAATGTGCATTATGTTACAACTCCCGCTCGATAGGCGAGAATGGTTTTGGATGGAAGAAAAAGACGCTTTGCGGTACTGATGTCTAAGCGGCAAAAAATATCAGAAAGGGAAGAAGTAAGATGAAAAAGAAGATCATCGCTATCGCACTGGCCTTGTGCATGGTGACATCCCTGCTTCCTGCCACTGTGCTGGCGGCAAGCGAAGGGGAGCCCCAATGCACTGTGACCGAAGGCTGTACATTGTCCAATGGGCATGAGGGCGAGTGCGTATTGCCGGAGGAGGGCGGCGAGCCCGATGCACCTGCAGCGTGTACAAAGACCGAGGGCTGCACGCTGGCCGAGGGCCACGAGGGCGTGTGTGTGCTGCCGGAGGAGGGCGGCGAGCCCGATGCACCTGCGGCGTGCACAAAGACCGAGGGCTGCACGCTGGCCGAGGGCCACGAGGGCGCGTGTGTGCTGCCGGAGGAAGGCGGCGAGCCCGACGCGCCTGCGGCATGCACAAAAACCGAGGGCTGCACGCTGGCCGAGGGCCATGAGGGCGAATGTGTGCTTCCGAAGGAGAACGGCGAGCCTGTTGTCACAATGCTCGATGGCGTGAACACGCCGGAGGAGCTGGAGACCGCGCTGGCGGCGGGCGGCACGGTAGTGCTGAGCGGCAATATCACCATTGACAATGCGAGCAAAAGCTTCACCATCCAGAATGCCGTAACGCTCGACCTCAATGGTTTTTCCATCACCCGCTCGGGCGACAGCAGCAGCAAACTGTTTGCCATTAAAAACAACGGCTCGCTGACGCTGAACGATTCAAAGGGGACAGGCACTGTGAACAGCACCTATCCTGTTCAGTTGTACAGCAACGCCACGTTCATCATGAACGGCGGCACCATCACCTCGAGCCACGGCGCCGCACTGGATATTTACACCAGCGCCGTCAACGTGAAGGTGGAGATCAACGGCGGCTCAGTCACGGTTGCGCAGGGCAATTCCGATAACGTGTTCGGCATCCGCGGCAAAGAGAATGTGAAAGTGGATATCAAGGGCGGCGACATCCTGGGTGCTGGGAGCAACCGTCTGGCTATGTATGTGAGCGGCGACAAGGACGGCGCCATTGAACTGAACATCAACGGCGGCTCTGTGCAGCATACGGGCCAGGCCATCCAGGCATACAGCGGCGCTGTCATCAATGTATCCGGTGATGCTGTTATCCGCTCTGAGACGAACACTGCCATCTCCACACAGAGCGGCTACGGCGTCGTGGAGCTGAATATGACGGGCGGAACCATCAGCACGGGCAGCAGCACTGGCTATGCTGTGTATGCCCGGGAGAAGAGCAGAGTAAACATCGGCGGCGGCAATGTCACGGGCGGTACGGCGGTGATGGTCTACGACAGCGCGAACGTGACGGTGACGGGCGGTACGCTGGAGGGCAAAAAAGCTGCCATCGGCAAAGGCAGCAGCGCCACCCCCGTTATCTCTGTGACGGGCGGCAAATTCTCGTCCGACGTGAAGGAGTTTGTGCCCGAGGGCAACACCACTGATACGGACAGCGAAGGCAACTTCATCGTTGTGGTGGACAAGGCGAAGGCTGTGGCCGAGGCTAATGGCGTAGGCTACACCACCGTGCAGGCGGCCATTGACGCTGTAGCGAACAGCGATGCCGCAGGCACCGTGAAGCTTTTGCAAAGCAAAGCTGAGAGCGTGGCCGTGCCCGCGGGCGCGAATGTGACGCTGGACATCCCGGCGGGAGTCACGCTTACGAACACGAACGGCGCACACACCATCACCAACAGCGGCACACTTGCCATCACAGGCGAGGGCACTGTGGACAACGTGACTCATGCTAAAGGAGCATTGGTGAACCTCTCAGGCGCACAGGCCGTCATCCGGGGCGGCATGCTCACACGCAGCTCCGAGGCCAGCACGAGCGCGTCGCAGAGCGGCGGCAACAGCTGGTATGTCATCGACAACCACGGCACATTGGAGATTGCGGGCGGCAAGGTGGTGAACGAGGGGCATTTCTCGTCCCTCATCCGCAACGTGGGTGACAGCGCCGCAGCGAAGGCCGTGCTGACCATCAGCGGCGGCGAGGTGGAGCAGATGGGCTTCATCGCCGTGAAGAACGACGACAACAGCATTCTAAATGTAACGGGCGGCGTCATCCGCTCGAACGAGCAGGCCGTGCAGAACTGGACACAGGCCAACATTTCCGGCGGCAGGCTGGAGGGGAATGTCATCACATGGGCCTACGGCGACCAGCCCAGCGAGACGAACATCGCTGGCAGCGCGGTGGTAGATGGCGACGTGGCGGCCGTTAACTATATGGACGCGGCGGCGCAGCCTGTGGTGAACATCACAGGAGGCACCGTGACGGGCAGCATCTACAAGGGCGAGCACAAGGGCTCGGGAGGCATCATCCATACTGCAGCGGACAGCACCGGCGCAGACATCAACGTGTCGGGCGGCGCCTTCAAAAAACCGGTGGACCCGGCCTTCTGTGCGGAGGGTTTTGCGCCAAACAAGGACCCCATCACAGGCGACTACACGGTACACACCCATGCGTTTGTAAAGACGGAGGCTGTGGCAGCGAGCTGCGCGGCTCCGGGCACAGAGGCATACTGGACGTGCAGTGTGTGTGGAAAACTGTTTAGCGATGAGGCTGGCGCGAATGAGATTGCTGCGCCGGTGATAGTACCCAAGACGGCCCACACGCTTGTAAAGACAGAGGCGGTGGCGCCCACCTGCACAAAGGAAGGCTCCGAGGCTTACTGGACCTGCAGCGGGTGCGGCAAGCTGTTCAGCGACGGGAATGGCGCGAACGAGATTGCTGCGCCGGTGGCGATGTCCAAGACAGCCCATACGCCGGTGGCGGCGTGGAGCTCCGACGGCTCGAATCACTGGCATGTGTGCAGTGTGTGCGGCGAGAAGCTCTCCCAGGGCACGCACACCTTTGGTGAGTGGCACACGACGCTGGCGCCCACAGCAACAAAGACGGGCGTGCAGGAGAAAAACTGTACGGTTTGCGGCTACGGTGTGTGCGCCACAGTGCCTGCCACAGGTACGTCCACACCGCAGACGGGCGACCCGTTCAATGTGTGGTTGTTTGTGGGATTGCTGTGCATCGGTACGACAGGGCTCGTGGTACTTACCGGTGTGCAATTGAAAAAGCATAGAGCAGGCAAGTAAGGCACACCATAAACCAACCGTGAAAAGGGGCGGCGGAATGATCCGCCGCCCCTTTACTTGAACGTATCGAGGAAACAAGATTGAAACAGACAAAATGGACGAAAAAGAGGTCGGAGGGTCTGCCGCGCTGGGCCATGGGCCTGCTCATGGGCCTGTGCATCGGGCTGATTGTGGTGGCGCTGGGCGGGCTTGTGATATATGTCCTGCTTACAGGCGGCGCACGCAAGGAGTTCGATGAACTGGCCCAGAGGGTGGAGAAAGAAACAGTCGGCCTGCCCGCAGGGCAGACGCCGAAGGCATATGCGGATTTGAAAGCCGAAAATCCGGATTTCGTGGGCTGGATAAAGATAGAGGGCACATCGGTGAACTATCCTGTTGTACAGACAAAGGCGGAACCACAGTATTATCTTCGCCGCAGCTTCGAGGGGAGCTATTCCATCGCGGGCACACCCTTTCTCGACGCACAGTGCGACATGGAAAAGGGGATAGGACTCATCATCTACGGCCACAACATGAACGACGGCAGTATGTTTGCGGACATCGCTGGCTATACGCAGGAAACTTATTGGCGCGAACACCCCATTATCCAGTGCGACAGCCTCACCCGGCAGCGGGAATACGAGGTCATGGCGGTGCTGCAATTCAAAGACTCGGAGCAGGCGGCGCAGGACTATTATTCCGTTCCCTGTGATGAAATGAACTTCACGGAATATATCAGTCGGCTGGCAGACGCAGCATTATATGATACCGGTATACAGGCAGTCTGGGGAGATCAAATTCTGGCGCTTTCCACCTGCAGCCGCCAGGACAGCGACTCCAGAATTCTCGTTATAGCGAGGAAAACAGGCTTATAACTTGAACAAACGGGAGGATGAGGAAAAAATGAAGAGGACGGGAGATTTATTTGAAGATTTATCTGCGGAGCTGGGCTGCATATACATATCTGATTTGAGACTGCCTCCTTACAGAGAAATAGCGTGTCAGAGCCTCATTTCCGGACAGTTCTCGGGATATCCGGTTTCCATGTGGCGGGATATGCTGAACTATCTTGATGTAGAGTCTTCGGCCGAGGTGGAAAATGAGGAGCAGGCAAAATCAACTCTGAGCTTTATATGACCAGACTCTTTATGAAAAACATTTGGAGCATAAGAAAACCCGCTCGGTATCTTGTATACAGGGCGGGTTTTGATTATTGGCGGATAATATGAATCATTGCTTTCCTCTTTTAGTATCGCTTTGGCCGAATAGTGGTGTCAATTCTTTGTATGTGTGTCTGATTACGATTACAGCCACGAGAAAGGTAGGGACATCGGAGACGTGAAAGGAATGGAGCAGCCCCTCAAGACCGGAAAAACAGGAAGAGGCACGGCGAATCCAGCGCCAAAGATAGTCTCTCGTCTCAGAGAAATGAGAACTGTGACAGACAGCTTTAAATGGCATAATCATGCTGTTTTTAGTGAGGTGTACAAATTGTAAAGACAGGTAAAAAGCCCGCGGAATCTGATATCAGAAGGCCTCGCAAGTTTTTTGTATATTGGTGGTCAAACAGTAGTCTGAACCGCTAAATCAGTTGGTGAAAATGGATGGATGATTGGGGATAAGTTAGGAATGAACGCACATTATGCTCCTCTGCACCCGGTGCGTTGCCTGGATGAGACGAACTGCAGCTCATTGAGAGGCGGAGCATTCTGTCAAGGCCCGAAAGTTCAAAGGGAGAAGGCTATGAATATCGCCAATGTGGTAAGGTCAATCTGTTCGTCGCGTTTGAATCACTGGCCTGCAAGAGCGTGGTAAAGCCGTCTGATGCCAGAACAGCCGTGGAGCTTGCCCATTCCCTGCGTGAGTTGTAGAGAGACCATTATAACCACTGCGAAAAAATTGCACTGGTCATGCAAGGCCGAGCTATCGCTATTACGGGATATCCTGTATGGCTCTACAAAAAGCAATCACATTTTGATCTGGCGTATTGACGTCGATTCCAACACACGACATACTTGTGAAATCGTTTCTCTTCTCGAAAGAGGCGGAACTGAATTGCGAACGGACGTTTTCTTGAATCTCTGGAATACTTTCGCCCAGAAGATTTTGAGGAGAATAGCGTAAATTGAGCCATGAATTTTCATAAGCAGAACGAACGGCATGAAAATCAGAGTGTGCGCCGGCTTCTAGCCAGACAAGATTGGGGATTTTTCGGTAGAGAGGGGCGAAGCGTTCGCAATGCATTCCACAGTGATGCACTGCAAAGACCCCAAAATGTTCTGCAAGTTGGATATCGTACGGCATAAGGTATGTTTCATACAGATCTGCTGAAATCATATCTACAGTACAATTTGATGTCAGATAGGCTTGTGGGGCTGTTTTTCCAAGGATAGAGCTAACGCCGGTACTGATATGAGAAGTGTACTGACGAAGCCGGTCGGCAACCGCGATCAGAGTTTGTGTGCATACGGTGAGAAGATGGTGAGCAAGCCTCGGATTTTCATAGTAGTCAATAAAAAGTTCTTGCCCGCGCAGCGCAAAAGCAAGGTTTTGTACTCCACATAAGTCCAAATAGGACTCTACATGCCCAAACCGGCTGATAAGTGTTTTCATCTGTTTTTCGTACATGGCCCAGACAGTGCTGTGATCCAAATCTGGAACAGAAAGCGCCTCAATTTGGGCGTCCGTTAAATGGGCGCATTGGACCTCTGGAAGATTGTCGTCAGTAAAAAGAATGTCGCATCCGAGCAACTGTGCTTGAAGATATTCTCCGGCAAGAAGATCACTGTCAATCAAAGGACGCGGCTGAACCATGTATGATTCAGAAGGATAAATTTCCGGAAAGTTCTCGAAAAGAAAACGGCGCATCAGCATGTCGGCTTGAATACGATAATCCGGATTTAGGAAAAATTTTTTGTCAAATGAAATTCCAGTGCGTTTATGCCACCAAGCTGGATGAAACGTGATATCATAAATTGCCATAAGAACTCCTTTCAAGACCGAAAAAGGGAGAGGTTTTGCTACTGATGATATGGACGGTCGAAGCCATTGTCAAGAGTTTGGTTTCCGTTTCTCTCTCTTGTACAGAAACAATTTTCTTTTTTGTACGTTACATGCATACGCTATTAAAGAGAAAAATACTGAAATGCGAAAAAGATTGGTAAGACACCATGCGCTCGGATTTAGAGGATAATGGCAAGGGAAATAGTTGTGCTAATATATGGAGAAAAAGAAACAGTCTTTAGAAAACGTTATATATTTTTAATTCTGATTGTATTGTGAAGAATATAAAAAAAGAAAATTTTTTCTGTTAAATACATAAAAATATTGAAGAATAGTTGACTTTTATATGAATATCATACTATTCTAAAGATAGAATACGTTTTCTGTTAAGAAGACGAAGGGGTCGAGCCAAAAATATGGAACATGTGACATTAAAACACGTAGCAAAGGTTTCAGGTTTTTCTGTGACGACAGTTTCCCGTGTATTGGGGGGCACAGACTATCCTATTAGTGCCGAAGCACGGGATGCCATCACCAAGGCGGCCAAGGATTTGGGATATATCCCGAATATGCTGGCCCGCGGTCTTAAAACCAGTGTCAGCAAAGAAGTTGCAGTGATCATGCCATCTATCACCAATCCATTTTACACTTCCATGACGATGGGGATCGAAGGGGAGCTCTCTGCCAAAGGATACAATATGTTGGTGTATTTGACCAGCGGCTCTGATGCTAAAGATTGTGAGATGATTGGAAGTCTGCGGGGGAAGATGATTGCAGGAGTGATTGTTGCAGCAGACTGTATCACCGAAGCTCTGGTTGACACTCTGCGGATGCTGAAAAAGAGCAACATCCCTTTTGTTGTGACGGATTATGATCCAAACCTAGCTGAACCTACTGTAGGTGTCTTTTTTGATTATCGTCGTGGAGGGCAGATGGCGGCGAGATATCTTTTGCAACAGGGGCATTGCTATATCGCTTTTGCAACGCGCACACTGGATAAACTGTCGCGGCGTAGCCGCAAGGATGGTTTTTGTGAGACGATGGCCGCTGCGGGGGCTTCTTTTACGGAAGAAGATGTGTTTGTATCCAGTGTAAAAGACGAATTCAAAGCGGGTGTGGAATTGGCACAGCAAGTGCTGCACACAGGAAAAATGTACACAGCGATATCGGCAAATAATGATGCGGTGGCGCTGGGGATACTTTCAGAACTTGCAAAATGTGGACTGAAAGTACCAGAGGACATTAGTGTGATTGGATTTGATGATTGTGTGTTTTCGCGAATGAGCATTCCCTTGCTAACAACTGTTCAGGTGCCGGCTGAAGAAATGGGCAAAATGGCTGCACAGTTTATGCTCAATGAGTTGGAAATCAAGAAAACACAGTACAGCATCTATTTGGAACCCAAGATTGTAGAACGGCAATCCGTTCGAAAAATAGAAACGAGAGGAGAAACAGTGGTATGAAGATTCATGTGGCAAAAACGGCTGAGGAGTTGGGTGCACAAGCTGCGCACACCATTGCGGAAAAATTGTGTGAGGCGATTGCGGAGAGCGGAGAAGCAAGGCTTGTACTGTCTACAGGCGGTTCTCAGTTTGAAACGTTGAAGGCGTTGCTTCAGGAAGATGTTCCTTGGGACAAGGTGACTGCTTTTCACTTGGATGAATACATTGATTTGCCTATCACCCATGCAGCTTCTTTTCGGAAATATCTCAAGGAGCGTTTTATAGACCATGTACATCTAAAAGAATTTGTATTCGTGGAAACAGAAGGAGACGTGGATGACAATATTCGTATGCTGACACGGCGTCTGCGTGAAAAAACGATAGATGTCGGTGTGATCGGAATTGGTGAGAATGCCCATATTGCTTTCAATGATCCTCCTGCGGATTTTGACACCAAACAGGCGTATATCATTGTAAATCTGGATTCCCGCTGCAAAAAACAGCAGGTGGGAGAGGGCTGGTTCAAAGACGAGGACGAGGTGCCCCGTCAGGCGGTATCTATGACGCCGTATCAAATCATGCAGTGTGCGCACATTATTTCGCCAGTGCCGCACAAGGTGAAAGCCGACGCGGTGAAAAAGGTGCTTTCCGCTAAAACGGTGGATCCGATGGTGCCGGGTTCGCTGCTGAAGACCCACCCGGATTTCCAGCTTTTCCTGGACGAGGAATCCGCCGCAAATTGCAGCGAGGAAATGCTCGCCGGAAACTGAGGGCCGAGAGGCGGAGGAAACCGTTTTGGAATGGAAGAGAATGGATGCCTACCAGACGCTTGTGGCACGGCTGCAGGAAAAATACCGGGCAAGGGACGGCGCGGTGTCGGCGCTTCTGGATGAGGGCGTGCCCGGGAAACTTTTGGCCCGTGCCCGCAAAATGCGGCGCCGGCTGGCGGACAATTTGTGCATGCCGGGGCCTGCTGTGGCAACAGACGCAAAAGTGACAGCACGGCTGCAGCAGGATGGTTACGCAATAGAAAACGTTATCATAACAGATGACACGGGATATGCCATCCCGGTCAACCTCTATTTGCCTGACGCTGAGCCGGGGCCGCACCCGGCGGTGGTGGTGTCGATGGGGCACTGGCCCCGGGGCAAGCAGTTGCCGGAAAACCAGATATTCTGCGCAAACCTTGCCCGCTGCGGCATCATCGCCGCTACATACGACCCCATCTGTCAGGGCGAGCGCTCTCCCTTCAGCCAGCAGGAATTTGAGCGATGCTTCGGCGCTGTGCCCGAGGATATCCAAGCGGTGGATCTTCACATGCAGGCGGGCAATCTGAGTTACTTGCTTGGGGAGAACTTGGGCGCGCTGTTCGTGCGCGACAGTATGCGGGTGGTGGATTATCTGTGCAGCCGTCCGGATGTGGATACAAAGCGCATTGGGGCCACGGGACAGTCCGGCGGCGGTACGCAGACCACATACCTGGCTGCATTGGACGACCGCATCTGCTGTTATTCCCCCATACAGTGCCTCACAAAGCAAGCGATGACGCTTGTGGAAAACGGCATTGGCGACTGCGAGCAAAGCATCGTAGGCATCAGCGCCGGGGAGGGCTTCGATTACGCGGACGTGCTGTGGGCGGCTTTCCCCAAACCCTGTATGCTGAGCGCAGCCAGCGAGGACTTTTTCCTGCTGGAGGGCGTGCGTCAGCTGGAGGGTGAGATGCGGCGCCTTTATAAGGCAGCCGGGAACGCTGCGTTTTTTTCAGTTCAGGTAGCACCCTGCGCGCACGTGATCAGCGCTCCAACAAGAATGTTCGGCTACGATTTTTTCTGCCGGCAGCTGCTGAATAAAGAGGGCCCCGCAAGCGAAGTAGATACGGCTGTTCTGAAAGACGAACAGCTGGCCTGCCTGCCGCATATCGGCTTTGGGCTCACAGCCATACAGGCGTGGAAGCCCGCGCTGGAGAAGCTTCAGGCCGGGCGGCCATCGGGCGAGGCGCTGCGCGCCAAGCTTGCAGAACTTTATGATGTTTCATCGGCTTCGTATACGGTACAGCCACTGTGGCGCGAGGATGCGTGGCAGACGTTTTTGCTGCGGGACGGCGGGCGGGAGGCGGCGTGCCGCAGCCTGTGCCGGGGCAGCCACACGCTCTGTGTGGCCATAACACATCCCGAGCAAAACGCGAACGGCCTGGAAGCGTCGGGCATGGATGTGCTGCGCATTCTTCCCTGGGGGATGCAGAGCGCTTTCGCCAAGACCCGGCCCGGATACGACGCGGAAACGGCGCTGTTTAACGCAGCGGCGGTATTGGGCGAAAAGCTTACGGCCTGCCGGCTGAGGCAGATCGCCGATGTTGTGCATTATCTGGATGAACAGAACGGCTATGAGCGAGTTGTGTTTGTTGGGCAGGGGCCTGGCGCCCTGCTGGCGCTGCTGGCGGCGGCGCTACTGCCAAAGGCAAGAGGCGCCGCGCTATTGGAGACACAGCTTTCGTTTGACGCGCTGTTCGAAGCAGATTATTATTTCGCCCCGGAAACGGCGTTTGAAACAGGCCTGCTGCGGTTGTGCGATTTGCCGGATCTGGCAAAGCTGGCCGGCAGGGTGTGTGCATTCACCCCCAAAAACCCGGCGGGCGGGTCGCTGGCCCCACATACGCCCACGCCTATTCCGGCGCGCTGGGAAAAGGACGCCCTGAGCGCGGCGGCCGAGTGGTTGGAGGATAAGTTATGCTGAAGTTTGCAGACTGCAATATAGCGGTGGGCCAACCCAACGCCATTTCGGGCTGGCGCATTTACGACAGCGCGCAGATCGCGTGCCAGGCGCAGCGCTGCGGCATCCAGAAAGGGCTTGCCTTCTGCAATGCGGCGCTGGATCTGCATCCTCTCGACGGGAATGCCGAGATGTGTCTGATTTGCCGACGGGAGCCTTTTTATCTGCCTGTGTGGATGGTGATGCCCAATCATACTGGCGAATTTTGGAACGTGGACGAGCTGGAGCGTCGCATGAGGTTGGCGGATGTACGTGCGGTACGCCTAGCGCCGAAATACAATGTGCTTGGCTATTCTTTGCGCGATTGGTGCAGCGGCGAACTGTTGGATATGCTGGAGCGTACCGGCACGCTGGCACTGATGGATGCCGATCAGTCCGATTGGGAGACAGTGCACGCCGTGTGCTGTGAGCACCCCGGCCTCAAGCTGGTGATCACCAATCTGTATTATCGCCATGCACGTTATATTTTTCCATTGCTGCGGCAGCATCCGCGGCTGTATCTGGAGACGTCGGGGCTTAAATCGTTTTGCCTTTTGCAGACGCTCTGTGAAAAGGTAGGGGCGGAAAAGCTGTTGTTCGGTAGTAATTTGGGCACGTTTTCGCCGGGAAGCGCGGTTTGCCTTGTGAGTTATGCATGTATTTCTGAGAACGAGAAAGAGGCAATTGCCGCACGCAATCTGGAAGCCCTGCTGGAGAGAAAGCTGGTGGATTGAAATGGAACACGGACAAACGCTGGCGCAGGCCGCGCGCAGCGGCGCGACGCTGACCGGAGAATTTGTGGTGGACTGCCACATGCACAACGCCCGCGTGGCCAAATTCTTCAGCCGGTTTGAGCATTATCGCGATCTCATTACCCAGATGAACAGGATCGGCGTCACCTGTGGGGTGGTGTCGAACCTCTGGACGACGGGCGAGCACTGGCAGGCCTATCCGGAAATGCTGGCCATGTGCGAGACCTATCCCGGCCGATTTTGGGGTTATCTGGCCCCAGACCCGCATCGGGACGATCACCGCACAGAGATGGAAAAGTTTGCCGCTTGCCCTTGTTTTCGCGGTGTAAAGCTGCACCCAGTTGAGCATAAAATGGATTTCGAGTGCCCCGAGTACCAATATGTTTATGCATGGGCAGGCGAGCGCGGGTTTCCCGTGCTGTTGCACACATGGGGGCAAGAGGTGCTGCGCTTTCATAAGCTGGCGCAAAGCTTCCCGCGCACAATATTCATTTTGGGGCATTCCGGCGGGGAGGAAGACGCGGTGCGCAGCGCCATTGAGGTGGCGGCCCGCCACGAGAACGTTTATCTGGACACGGCCTGCAGCTATGTGTGGTACGGCGCGGTGGAGGCTATGGCGCGGGGCGCGGGCGCCTGCAAGGTGCTGTATGGCTCGGACGCCTATTGGAACTCTATGGAGGCCGCAGTGGGCCGCATTTTGTTGGCTGAGCTGACGGATGAAGAAAAAAGGCAGATTCTGGGCCTGAACGCAAAGAGGCTGTTTCACCTGGATCAGCCGCAGAGAGGGTGAGAATATGAGCCTGAAAATCGAGCATGCGCATTTGGTTTTGCCCTATCAGGTGCTGCAGGACGCTTGGCTAATCAGCCGGGAGGGAAAAATCACAGCATATGGGTGCGGCGTTTCGCCGCAGCAAACGTTTTCCACTGTGATCGACGCAAAAGGACAGTATCTCACGCCGGGCTTTGTAGACCTGCACGTCCACGGGGGCGCGGGGGCCGATTTCCGGGATGGGGAAGAGGCTGCCTTTGTTCAGGCCATGCAGGCCCACCTGGCCGGAGGCACCACCACAATGCTGGCCACGGTGTCCAGCACAACGCTGGAGGGCACGCTGGAGAGCCTTCGTATATACGAGGCCATGCGGCAAAGGGAGGCGCAGCTTCCGCCGTTGCCGAGGCTGGCCGGTGTCCATCTGGAAGGACCCTATTTTTCGCAAAAGGAGCGGGGCGCGCAGGATGAGACGATCATCCGCCTGCCGGATGCGGCGGAATACGAGCGTATTCTGGAGCAGGCCCCCTGCTTGCGCCGCTGGTCCATCGCCTGTGAACTTCCCGGTGCGCTAGAGCTGGGTGAGCGTCTGCATAAGCAGGGCATTATGGCCAGCGTCGGCCATTCCGACGCCACCACCGCACAGGTGTACGAGGCTTTTGGACGCGGGTTTCACAGCGTAACGCATTTGTATTCCGGCTGTTCGGTGCTGCACCGCAACGGGCCTCACCGGGAGGGCGGTGTGGTGGAGGCCGCGTTTCTCATCGATGAAATGGATGTGGAGGTCATTGCAGACGGCGTGCATCTGCCGCCGGATTTTCTGCGGCTGATCTATAAGATCAAAGGCCCAGAGCACATTGCACTGATTACCGATTCCATCCGCGCCGGCGCGGCGGACGTGCCGGAGGGCACCGTTGTGTACGATGATAAGGAGGGACGCCGGCCCATTTGCATAAAGGGCGGCGTGGCCGTGATGCCGGACGGCAAAAACTTTGCAGGTAGCATCGCCACAACCTCGCGGCTGGTGCGCACGATGGTGCAGCGTGCCGGCGTTGAACTGACGGCTGCGGTGCGCATGGCGGCGCTTACGCCCGCGCGTATGCTGGGTATGGACGCCGAGATTGGCAGCATCGCCGTCGGCAAGCGGGCGGATCTGCTGCTGCTGGATAGCGGCCTGCAGGTGCAAGGCGTGATACGGGATGGAAAGCAGGTTATCGATAACCGCTTAAACTAAACTGCAGAAAGGACGAAGAAACATGAAACTGAAAAATGTTTCCCACTATGCAATTTACGACCAAAAATTCGACAACTGGAAATCCGAGGTGCTGGATCGGTGGACGTATGACGATTTTGTCCGCGATCCGCAATACAAGAAAAAATGGATTTCCATTACGTCGCTGGCGTATCACCAGCCGTCGGACGCCGTATATCTGGGCATCGGTAGTTTTTCAGCTGAATTGCTGTGGAAATTTGACCGTAAGGCCAAAACCATCACCTCCTGCGGCTACGAGAAGGTGGGCGAGCCGTTTGACGCCAAGTTTCACCGCTCGCTGGAATTGGATGGCAATACGCTGTATGGCGGTGTTGCGCTGTTCCATGATATCGACAAGCAGTTCACTGCAAAGGGCGGTCGCCTTGTAAAATATGATATCAACACCGGGGAGTTTACGTTTCTCGCACGGCCGTGCCCGCCGGCGTATATCCAGTCCATCGCGCTGGATCGCAAGCGCAGGATCATCTATGGGTTTGGCGCAGTACCGGAGGTATTCTTTCGCTACGACATCGACACGGGCAAAAGCCGTGTGATCGCCCATATCGGCAACGCCGCGGAATTCTGCGAAGCGCATAACCCCGTCATTGATAAGGACGGCAACGTGTGGGGCACTTACGGCATCCTGCGGGCGTTCTCGTACCGCACCGGCCCGGATTCGCTTCGGCTGTTCCGCTATTCGCCGGATACGGACGAGATGACATTCTTTGACCACGGCCTTCCCCGCACTGATGACCCGGCCGATAAGAGCAAGCCGGATACGTCCATTCTGGGCCCGGACGGCATGATCTACATCGGCACCGACGCGGGCTCGCTGATCCGACTTGATCCCGCTACTGCACAAGCCGAATTGCTGTGCTGCCCGTCGCCTGAAAGCCGCAGGCTGCCCGCGCTGGCTTTTCATCCTGAAAATCGGCTGCTTTATGGTATCTGCGGTGAACACTATAAGACTAAGCTTTTCGCTTATAATACCGAAAAAAGAGAGCTGGTGTTTTCTCAAGACGTGGTATGCGAGCAGGATGGCTTGCGGCCGGATCGAATTCATCACATGATATTTGCCGGATCCAATACGATTTATGCCGGCGAAAACGATAACAATGACCGTTCCTCTTATTTGTGGGAATTGGAGCTTGAGAACTGATTTGATAGAGTCGCAAATGGGGAAACCCATTGAAAATATATCATAAAAAATGGAGGTCATGATATGAAAAAGCGGATCGCACTTTTCCTTGCAATCGCAATGATTGTCACGCTGTTGGCGGGTTGCGGTGGAGGAACGTCCTCCACGCCGTCATCTGCACCTGCTTCGGGAGAGGGAAGCGGGTCTTCTGCACAGCCTGTGGGCACAGACAAGCTGGTGATTTGGTCGTACATGAATGAAGGCGAACCGATTTCTACTTGGGAGCAGTCCATTGTGGATGCTTACAGTGCTGAATATCCTGATGTAGAGGTGGAAATCGTGTTCTGTGGCCGCGAGATCGCCTCTCAATTTCAGACAAAGCTGAATGATAAGGAAGCTGATGATTTCCCTGACATCATTATCCAGAACACTGGAGTCTTGGCACCTCTGGCGCAGGAGGGGCTGTTTGAACCTTTGGATGAAGCCCTCACAACACCGGCTTACGACCAAGACAAAACATGGGGAGAAACTTTTATCCCCAATCTGATGGAAAGCATGAAAATAAACGGCGTGAGTTATTTCATTCCGGAGAGTATGTATACGCACGGCTTTTTCTATGATGCAGCGATGTTCAGAGAGCTCGGTCTGGAAGTGCCGAATACTTGGGATGACCTGATGGATGTCTGCGAAACTTTAAAAGAGAACGGTATCGCCCCCGTTGCATTGGATGGTACCACCGATTTGTATAATGAGTGGTGGTTCATCCGCTTTGCTGAACGCTTAACGACAATGGAAAAAATCCATGCGGCGGCTAAGGGGGACGCAGCCTTTGCAGACGAACCTGCTTTTCTGAAAGCAGCGCAATATGTGGCTACATTCAGCGAGAATGGTTATTTCCAAGACGGAGCGGCAGGTTCTGTGTTTCCGGCCGCGCAGGCGTTGTTCACGCAAGGCAAAGCGGGATTGCTGTTCTGCGGCGCATGGATTCCTACGGAGATGGCCAGCCAGACCCCTCCCGAAATGGAAATGAAAATGTTCGCGTTGCCGGAGTTGCCGGATTCGGTCTCTCCTTGGCATGAAGAAATCTGGAGCAATGCGGCGGGCATCACGGTAGACGGCAAGAATAAAGAGAATGCCATCAACTTCTTAAAGATATTTTCTTCTATGGGCGTGCAGGAAGGGCTTACGGCATTGAAAAATCCCTCGCCTTTGGTAGGCGGTCCAGCTACCCAGGAACTTGATCAGATTGAGAATATCGTCAATAACGCTACCAGCATCAGCGGTAACTATGGGGACCTGCAGCAATATGGCGATTGGTTCGTCAATGTGCTTGGGCCGCTCTCTACTCAGTTGATCAACGGTGCTATTACACCAGAGGCTTTTATCACGCAGTTGGATACCGATACGGCAGCTTTTTATCAATAAAGATTGATCTGGCGCCGTGCACGAGCCAAGTGCGTGTACGGCGCCCCCGGATTTAAGGTGCGTTTAGCTGTGAATCCGAAACTTTGATTTAGGGAAGTGATTGTATGAACAGAAAGGTAAAGCCGTGGATCGTTGCGACGTTTCTGCTTCCGGGATTGCTGATGTACGGATATTTCTTTTTTATCCCTGCTATTCAGTCATTCTATTACAGCCTCACGGAATGGAATGGGTTTAAAGCAGAAAAAGTTTTTATCGGGCTGGATAACTTTATTTCATTGCTGCATGACAAGACATTCCTTCAGGCATTGGGCAACACAATGCTATTTCTATTGCTGGGCGGTGTGCTGATTTTTTCTATTGCGCTGCTGTTTACATATCTAATTACCCGTCCTGGTTTTCGGGGGCGCAAGGCTTTTTCCAACTTTTTCTATTTCCCCAATATGATTTCTCAGGCCGCGTTGGCCGTGCTATGGGTATTTTTCTTCAATCCGGAGTTTGGCCTTTTGAATATGGTGCTGGAAGCGATAGGTTTGGGAGAATGGTGTATCCCTTGGTTGGGCTCTCGCATGAGCGGTATGGTATGCATTATCGCTGTGTCTTGTATCTCTTTTGTGGGGTTCTATTTGATTCTATTGCTGTCAGGCTGTGATAAAATACCCAATACTTATCAGGAAGCGGCGTCTATCGACGGTGCTACCGATTTGGTGTGCTTTTTCAAAATCACGCTTCCTCTGTTGCGAGACGTGCTGGTGATCTCTATTTCGCTGTGGATCATCAACGCCATTAAATACTTTGAGCTGATTTGGGCCATGTTTAAGGGGAAGAGCACCATGCTCAATACCCTTGGAACGTATATGTTCACCATGGCTTTTGGCGTGGACGTACCCGTCTTCAAGTTGGGATATGGCTCCGCTATTGCAGTGGTAATGTTTTTGATGGTGGCATTGTTTGTGGGAGGATTCCGCAAAATTTTTGACCGGGAGGATCTGCAGTATTGATTCGAGGTTCTATATAACGCATAAGAGGTGATAAAGATGAAAAAGAAACGCAGAAACATCTTTTCCTATGTGATTTTGAGTGTTTGGTCCCTGATTATCATTGGTATTTTGGGATGGGTGTTGATGAGCTCTTTCAAGACGAATCTCGAAATTTACCAGACTCCTTGGGCAATGCCTGCGAAAGCTACACTGGAAAACTATCATAGCGCATGGAGCACCATGAAGATGTCCAGCTATTTCATGAACAGTGTAGTTATCGTGTTTGCATCTATTTTAGGCTGTACGGTTATCTCAGCGCTGACAAGTTTTGCATTGACACGATATGAATTCAAAGGGCGCAAAGCACTGTTGAACCTGCTTATCTTCAGTATGAGTGTACCCTCTCAGCTGCTTTTGATCCCCCTGTACGATCAGCTGTTGAATTTGGGGCTGGTGAATACGCGTACAGGTCTAATATTAATTTATATCGCGCTATACTTCCCTTTCAGCTTGTTCGTACTCACAGGTTTTTTTCGAACGCTTCCTAAGGAGTTGGAAGAATCGGCTATCATAGACGGATGCGGCGAGTTTCGCATGTTTGCCCGCATTATGCTGCCGTTGGTGCAGCCGGGGTTGATTTGCATCTCGGTATTCAATTTTGTGAGCATCTGGAATGAATATATGCTCGCACTGGTGTTTGCCTCCAAGCAAAATTTGCGGACGATCTCCCTTGGAATGTACGCGTTGAAAGATTCCATGATGTATACTTCCAACTGGGGCGGGCTATTTGCTGCCATCGTCATCATGCTGATTCCTACAATCATTATTTTCCTCACGCTGCAAAAATATGTCATTCAGGGCCTGACATTGGGTGCAGTAAAGGGGTAAAAGACTCATCAGGCGTATCCTGAAGGGGCTGCTATGCAGGGATAACATGAGAAACTACGAATGAAGCTTTAAAGGTGATTCCCAAGCCTGACGAGCTGACATAAGGCTCATTTTGGCCAAAATAGAGAAAGACGTTGGAAATGGAGGCTGAAAACAGCCGGAGCAGACAACCTGTTTTTGTGAGGCCTGCTCCGGCTGTTTTTTTCATATGGGAAAATAATTTTAAAAGCAACTCTGTCCTACGTTGCTCCATCAAATTAATAATTACAAGACAGCAGGATAAAGTTTTCTGAGCTTGTATCGTAAGCGCCCAACGAAACCACGGTCTTGCGAGAGAAACATAAACATGGGAGAATAGCAATACAGAATCCGAGCATGTATTTGGGGAGCACTCTAAAAAATACATGCAGCCAGAGAAGCTGACTTCCATGGAAAAGAGAGCACTGGCAGTTTGCGAAGAGCGATGGTACAATATCATGGCATGCGCGAAGCGCAGCGGACAGGCAGTCAAAGCATAGTGCGCGGAGAACGGCGTAGCCGCTGTCCACCTTCTACAGGTGGCAGAGGAAGCTGCGGAATTCTCAGCCGGAGACACAGAAACTGCCGCGGTACTCATTTGAAGAACTCGAGCGGCCTTCGATGGAACATTCAACCCCCATCTTCGGTCAAATCGTCATGTTTCAAAGCTCTGTTCAACTGGCGCTACACGGCAGCGGCCAGCGATGACTCTTTTGTCATGGGCAAAAAGGGAGTCCTGCACGATGGAAAAAAGCTTGACGGATCCATCATGCGGATGCGAAGGGAAATATGCTGTATGACAGACCTGCCATAACTTTGGCTCTCAGAGGGTATAGCTTTTTGAATCTGAGCGAGCGAACAGGTCTACGCCGTAGGTGAGGCAAGGCGGGCTTCACTGAAGAGGCTCAGAATTCGATTGCTTGCGTTTCGTCACGGCCCGAGCATTGAAAAGCCGTGAATCATCGTAGGCAATGAGAACGCCTTGCCACCAGAATGATTTCATCATTTCAAAAAAAGAGGGAGGGCCATAAGGGCCCTCCCAAAGTGTAGTATCTGCAATATTTCAATGAATCAGCCTGCCAGGCATTCAAGCAGCGGAGCGCCGTATATACCTTTGTGTGGTGCGTCCAAGCTGATTGTCTGTGGATGCCGATGCCAATTCTGCTTACGCCTCTCGGTGTTGACGGCAGATTTCATGGCAGACACAGCCAATAGTAAAACTGTACCGCCGCAGTTCTGGAAGAGTGGACCAACGCTTGACCGTCAAAAGATAGCGTAGGGCGATGATTTCAAACCGGTCGTTGACCGGCAATTTGTACTCGCGGAAGAACCACCAGACAATTGAGAGATATTCTTAATAATATGATTACTCAGTTAGATGGAGATATGGTTCGCACGGAAACTGTATTACCCAATGGTAAGACTTTGCATGCAGAAATAAACATTAGGGAAAATAAAACTCCTTACTGTAGGGGAAAACATCCGTGACGAAGGCGATATGTTTCTTAGCCGGGAGTTTTTTATGGGCAACAGGGAACACAGAGAGGCAAAGCGCACTGATGTGTTCTGCACGGAGCTCAGTTTCGGTGATGGGAAGTAAACAAGGCGGTGTGCGACCTACACTTGCTGTGCAAAACGACGCGGGCAACCGCTACAGCGACGTGAGCATCGCTGTCACCATTTTTAAATAGGACAAAACGAATCTGCCCACGTAGATTGGGTTCAAGGCGGGTACGGGCGGCCTGTCCCGCAATAGTGTGGTGCGGATGGAACAGGTGCGCGCTGGAGAAGCGCCGTCTGCGCGACGCGCGGAAAGGTTGAGCCGGACGAGCAGCGCAAGATAGACGAGGTACTGGGAATCAACTTCAGCTGGAGAGATATTGAAGCCTCGGAAGGCGCTTACAGCGTTGCGTGCAGGGGAAGTCTGTGGTATAATGCTTTAGAATTGCTGCGGCTGTGGCACGCACGTTGTGTGTTGCTGTGCGCAGGTTGCCATAGTCACAGGTGGGAGGAGACCGCGTGTTCACTGAAGTAAAGCAGACGAGCAAGCCGTTGCCTCAGCTCGTCTCCGAGGAGATTGAGAAGCTTATCGTCCTGGGGGAGTTTAAGCCCGGCGACCGCTTGCCCAGCGAGTATGAGCTGGCGCAGCGCCTTGGTGTGGGACGTAGCACAGTGCGCGAGGCGACGAAGGCGCTTGTGAGCCGCAATATTCTGGAGGTCCATCGAGGGAACGGCACGTTTGTGTGCGAGCAGACCGGCCTTGTGCAGGATCCTCTGGGGCTGCGTTTTCAGCCGGACAAAAAGCGGCTGGGCCTCGATCTGTGCGAGGTGCGCCTTATGATCGAGCCAGAGATCGCTGCGCTGGCCGCACAAAAGGCGACAGAGGAAGAGATTGCTCGAATGCAGGCGCTGTGCGACGCCATTGAGGAAAAGGTGCGCCGAAATGAAAATTATGGAGCGCTGGATCAGCAGCTGCATACGCTTTGGGCGGCGTGTACGCGCAACGCGATCATGCCAAATTTGGTCCCCATTCTGAGCCAGGCTATTCCTCTTTTTATCGATATCACGAAGCGTGCGCTGCAGATGCAGTCGCTGTGCACTCATCAGGCTGTTGTGGATGCCATTCGCGCGCGCGACTCCGAAGCTGCCCGGCAGGCGATGCGCGTGCATCTGGAAGACAATCGGCGAAGCATCGAGGCGCTGCCGGATGACGACAGCTGACGCAGTGCTTTAACAAGAGTAAAAAAGAGGCCGGTCTCTGTGCGTTTATACACGTACAGGGATCGGCTTTGCTTTTTCTGGCGCTTTTGGGCCATGTACCGGTCGGCAGAGGAGCAGGGGCGTTCTCCAGCGAGATTCTGCGGCGCTTTTCATCGGGGCAAAGCATCGGTAGAGGCCTGCAGAACGGCGGCCCGGTTTGTCTGTTTCTTTCAGAAAAGACCTTTGAATGTTTTCGTGCAAAGCGATAAAAAATGAAGTATAACTTTGTGGTCTTCCACAAAGTTCGAAAAAAGCCTTGACTTGCCGGTGAAGATTTGTTAATTTATAAGCGAAACATAAGACGTCTGATGTCTGATAAATGATAATGATATAGAGAATGGAAACAAGAAGGAGAGGGTGTGCGTATGTATCACAGCGAGGAGGTGCGCCGTCTGGCGCCTGAAATGGACCCGTTGCGCCTCGGGATGGGCTGGAAGCTGGAAGATTTAGAAAAACCGAAGGTCATTATCGAGAGCACCTTTGGAGACAGCCATCCGGGAAGCGCGCATCTGCTGAAATTTGTGGATACAGCGGCTGCAGGTGTGGCGGCCGCAGGCGGCCGGGCCGCGCGCTATTTCACAACGGATATCTGCGACGGCATGGCACAGGGCCATGACGGTATCAATTATTCTTTGGCCAGCCGCGACATGATCGCCAATATGGTGGAGATCCACAACAACGCCACTCCCTTCGATGCCGGGGTATTCATCGCCAGCTGCGACAAGGGGCTGCCGGGCCTTCTAATGGGGATCGGTCGAACAGACCTGCCAGCTGTCGTGGTGACAGGCGGCGTTATGGAGGCCGGGCCGGACCTGCTGACACTGGAGCAGATCGGTGCCTACAGTGCCATGTGTCAGCGCGGTGAGATCAGTGAGGCGCAGCTCACTTATTATAAGCACCATGCCTGCCCCTCTTGCGGTGCATGCAGCTTTATGGGCACGGCGGGCACGATGCAGGTGATGTGCGAGGCGCTGGGCCTTACACTGCCGGGCAGCGCGCTTTTGCCGGCCACCAGCGCGGATCTTGTGGAAGTGGCCAGAAAAGCGGGCGCACAGGCTGTGGAGCTGGCAAAGCGCGGCTTGACGGCCCGCGATATCGTGACGCGGGAGAGCTTTGAAAACGCCATTATCGTGCACGCGGCAATTTCCGGCTCTACAAACGCCATCCTGCATCTTCCGGCCATCGCCCATGAATTCGGCATTGAGATCGATGCCGACACATTCGAGCGCATCCATAAGAGTGCTCATTATCTGCTGGATGTGCGCCCCGCCGGACGCTGGCCGTCAGAATATGTCTATTATGCGGGCGGCGTGCCCGCCATCATGGAAGAGGTGCGTCACCTGCTCCACCTCGATGTGATGACCGTCACTGGAAAAACGCTGGGCGAGAACCTGGACGGGCTGAAGGCCGGCGGCTATTACGAAAAATGCGCGGAATATCTTAAAAAGACAGGGGTCAAAAAAGAAGATATCATTCGTCCGTTTGACGCCCCAATCGGAGATAAGGGGACCATCGCCATTCTGCGCGGGAATCTGGCGCCCGAAGGGGCTGTTGTGAAGCATTCGGCCGTGCCGGTAGAGATGCACAAGGCGCTTTTGCGCGCCCGCCCTTTCGACTGCGAGGAGGACGCCATTGCCGCCGTCATCGCCCACGACATCAAGCCAGGAGATGCGGTGTTTATCCGCTATGAAGGACCCAAGGGCAGCGGAATGCCGGAGATGTTCTATACCACGGAGGCGATATCCTCCGACCCGGAGCTGGGCAAGACCATCGCTCTCATTACGGACGGCCGTTTTTCCGGCGCGTCCAAGGGCCCGGCTATCGGGCATGTTTCGCCGGAGGCGGCCGAAGGCGGTCCCATCGCGCTGGTAGAGGAGGGGGACCTTATCCAAATCGATATCCCTGCGCGGGTGCTGGCCATAGTGGGTGTGCGGGGCGAGCGGAAAACGCCCGAGGAGATGGACGGGATACTGAAGGAGCGCAGAGCCGCGTGGCAGCCCAGGCCGTTGCGGTATCAGAGCGGTGTTTTGAAAATCTATTCCGAACATGCGGTCGGCCCGATGAAGGGCGGCTACATGAAGTGAAAATGAGGAGTGATGAAGCCCCATGGAAAAGCTGAGAACCGGTATCATTGGGTGTGGAAAGGTGGGCGATTTTCATGCCAAGGTCTATGCGGAGTTGCCCCAGAGCGAATTTGTCGCTGTCTGTGATGCAGACAGCGCGCGTGCGGAGGCCTTTGCGTCACGCTATGGTGTGAAGGCGTATACGGATGTGGCCACAATGTGCCGCGATGCGAGGCTGGATGTGGTGAGCATCTGTACTCCGCACCCACTGCATGCCAGTCCGGCCGTGGCGGCTGCGGACTGCGGCTGCAATGTGCTTGTGGAAAAGCCTCTGGCTTCCAGCCTTGAGGACTGCGACGCCATCATCGCGGCGGAGAAGCGTAATCATGTCACTGTAGGCACGATGGTGCAGCGCCGTTTTTACCGCCCCTGCATGCGCATCCACAAGGCCATCGAGGATGGGAAGCTGGGCCGTCCCGTGCTGGGAATGGTGACGATGCTGGGTTGGCGCGACGAGGCTTATTATAACAGCGACCCCTGGCGCGGCACGTGGAAAGGCGAGGGAGGCGGCGTGCTGGTGAACCAGGCGCCCCATCAGCTGGATCTGCTGCTGTGGTATATGGGCGAGGTGGACGAAGTATACGGCGTCTGGAAGAACCTCAACCACCCTTATATCGAGGTGGAGGACACGGCTGTGGCTGTGGTTAAATTCAAGAGCGGCGCTGTGGGCAATATCGTTGTGAGTAACAGCCAGAACCCGGCGCTGTACGGCAGGGTGCACATTTTCGGTGAGAACGGTGCGGCCGCAGGTGTGCAGACCGATGGCGGCGCGATGTTCATCGCGGGCATGACGTCTATAACAGAACCGCCTGTAAATGATTTGTGGACGGTGCCTGGCGAAGAGGAAATGCTGCCTGTGTGGAAAAAGGAGGACAGCGACTTCTTCAACAGTGTGGACTCCATGTATTACTATCACCGCGAGCAGATCAAAGATTTCCTCGAGGCTGTGCAGAGTGGCAAAAAGCCGCTGGTGGACGCCACAGAGGGCAGACGCACGGTGGAGCTGTTCACAGCCATCTACCGAAGCACGAAGGATAACGCCATCATTAAATTCCCGCTGAAATAAGGGGGCAGGGAAAATGTTTATCTCTTACAATGAGGCGTGTGCGAGGGATTGCTCTACACTGGAGCAGGACCTCGTGCTGTGCGAAAAAGCCGGGTTCGATTATATCGAGATCCGCCTTGACATGCTGACAGATTATCTCAAACGCCATACGGTGGAGGAGTTGGCGGCATTTTTTTGCACGAGCCGGCTGAAGCCGCATGCCTTTAATGCGCTCTATCTGTATCCGGAATTTTTGAGCGAGGGCGACGACGAAGCACGTCAAAAGGAGGTTTTGGAGGAGTTCCGGCTTGGTTGTGAGGTGGGGAGAGCCATCGGCAGCCATTACTTTATCATTGTGCCGCCGCTTCAGCGCGACCCGGCAGGCGGCCCGTATACAGGCAGCTGGGAAGACACATTTTCGAATTGTGTGCGTATCCTCAAGGAGCTTTCCCGGCGGGCGGAACCATATGATATGAACCTGTGCTTTGAGCTCGTCGGCTTTGAACGCTCAAGCGTCCGCAGCATCGGGCAGGCAGACGCTGTAGTGCGCGCTGTAGACCGGCCAAATGTGGGCTTTGTGTTCGACTCCTACAATATTTTTCTCAACGGTGGGTGCAACGACTTTTCGGCCATTGGAAGCGTGCAGCCGGAAAAGATATTCGCCGTTCACCTTATGAGCGCGGACGATGTGCCCGAGGCACAGCGCGGCCAGGACAAACGCTGCTTCTGCGGCCGGGGCGTGGTGGATACCGGCGCGTTCCTGCAGGAGCTGAAGGCGGCAGGTTACAGCGGCATAGTCTCTGTGGAGACCTTCCGGCCCGAATATTGGGCAAAGACGCCCGAATGGGTGATTCCCAATGCATATAAGACGACGCGCGCGGCGCTGGCCGAAAACGGATGCCTTTGAAAAGGATGGCTTTTTCGTCTGTCAACAGTGGATGCACCTCGCCTGGCAGAGAAGGCGGGTGTTCGATACAGTCCTGTATAATTTAATTGAACGAGGAGGAATACTATGTCACCTTTAGCGTTTGTGTTCATGTTGATCGCTGCGATCATCATCCTCACAGTACTGACCTTGAAGTTCAAGATGCACCCTGTGATGGTGCTGTTCATCACAGCGACGTTCTGCGGAATAGCGTCCGGCAAAAGCCTGGTGGACACCTTCAGTTCCATCACCAGCTATTTTGGTTCCACGCTGGGCAGCATCGGCGTCATGATCATCTTCGGCGCTGTCATTGCCGCCGGCATCAGCGATACCGGCGCCGCCACCAGCATGGTGAACTTCTTCATCCGCCTTTTCAAGGGCAAACGCCTTGAGTTGGCTCCGGCGCTCACCGGCTTCATCATGAGCATACCTGTGTTCGGCGATATCGCCATTATTCTGAACGCGCCCATCTCCGCCATCCTCGCCAAGCGCAAGAAAATGAGCATGACACAGGTGGCGCCATTCGTCAATCTGGGCCTGACGCTGACGCACGGCCTTGTGCCGCCCACGCCCGGTATCCTCGCGGTATCTGTGTTGCTGGGCGCCGACATCGGCACTGTGATTTTGTGGGGTCTCGTGTGCTCTGTCATCTCCTTCGCAGTGTGCTATTTTGTGCTTACCCCGATCTATTCCAAATGTGAGTACATCGAGCCGCTGGCTTCCTACACCGAGGGCATCGAGGCTGTGGAGGACACATCCTCTGTGGACGCTTTGCTCATCAAGGAAGAGAATACGCCAAAGGCGGCAGCTTCCTTCCTGCCTCTTCTGCTGCCTGCCGTGATGATCGCTGTTGGTTCCATCGGTAAGCTGCTGGTGAGCGAGGGAAGCGGTGCCTACACCTTTTTCAACACTTTCGGCAACACGGTTCTGGCGCTGTTCTGCGGCATCATTGCTGTGGGAATGCTTATATTCGGCCGCAAAAAGAAGGTTGTGGATAAGGCAAATGTGGACGGCAACGGCTGCAAGGTGAGCGAGAAGAGCAGTTGGTTTGAGATCGTGATGAACAACTGGGTCGGCCGTGCGCTCAACATCGCCATCAGTGCTCTGCTCATCACAGCTATGGGTGGCGCCATGGGTGGTATCCTGCGCGAGAATGAGGCGATCCAGACCATCGGCAACGCTATTGCAGCCACCAATTTCCCGGCGATCCTGGTGCCGTTCCTGCTGGCAGCCATTTTGATGACGGTCTGTGGTTCCATGACGACTGCCTCCATGACGGCCGCTGGCCTTATGGCAGCACTGGTTCCCGTGCTGGGCATGAGCCCGGTGGTGGCCGCTCTGGCCATTGGTGCGGGTTCCATGGTGGGCTGGCATGTGAATAACAGCGGCTTTTGGATCTTCACTTCCCTGTATGGCTTTGATACAAAGCAGGGCCTCAAATACTTCACCACCACCAACGCTCTGGGCGGTATCGTAGCATTTGCGGTGCTGGCTGTGCTGACGATGGTCGGCTTGGTGGCATAAAAAGGCAAGAGTCGCCGGTGCGGCCCCGCTGCTCTGCCGGCAGGGGCGGAAGAACGGTGGCTGCAGCAAAGCGGCGGCCGGGATGTCCGGGCGCCGCCTTGCGCTGTTTTTCCGGCGTGCTGTTGCTGCCGGGAGAGGGGTGCGTGGAGCATTTGCCTGTGTATGGACGTATACGGCTGCGGCCGTATTGATGCAGAGGAGGAAAACATGATCAATGCATTTCCGAAAAGCAGGTGTGTCGCCTGGACGGGCGGCGCTGTTTTGGGCGCAGCGGCAGGCATTTCTGCCTGGCTGTATATGGCGGGCCGTGCGGCCTCGCTCTTCAACAGGGCAATCGTCGCGCTGCTGGCCGCCTTTATCGCTGTGAATATCGCATTGTATATAGCCCGGCTCATGGCCGCGCGGGAGTATCAGAAACGCCTTCTGCTGCTGTATGAAGCACTCGACCCGTCGGCTTTCCTGCAGGCACTGCTGCCCCTGCGGAAAAAAAGGATGGATGCTTCCAACCGCTGCACCACGCTGGTGCATATTGCCAACGGATATCTCTACGGCGGTCAGCCGCAGCAGGCACTGGCGGTGCTGGAAGATGTGCAGCCGCCGGAGAAGGCGCTGGAGATGCGGGGTCTTGTGGCCGGCAACAAAGCTGCCTGCTTTCTGGCGGCGGGCGAGATGGATCGGGCGCAGACAGCCATGGACGAGCTGCGGCGCATTGCAGCAGACAGGAGCTGCAAAAAGGAATTCGTACAAAAGGCGCGCCATACGCTGGGCTATCTGCAGCTCTGCATGGATATTGCCCGGGGAAGGCACGCAGATGTGGGAGCGCTTCAAAAGGATTTTGAGAGCAGCCGTGCACCGCTGCACCGGCTGGATGTGCAGTACCGTATCGCACTGGCGCTGCGCCACAGGGGCGACCGGACAGGCATGGAGAAAAGCCGCGAATATCTCCTTGAGAACAGTGGCGGTACCTGCTACGGCGAGCTTGCGCGTGCACTTTGATACCTGTGAGCGATATAAAAAAGCAAGGCCTGAGGCTTCACTGCCCCGGGCCTTGCGGTCTTATCGGAAAGTTTATTTTTTCCACACCATCATTTTCTTCGTGGCCTTGTAGATATGGTTGTGTCAAAAACTTTTCGCACTTTGGTTTGCAGACCCTGACATGAATGAAGTCAGCCGGTAATGGAGGCATTCTCAATGGCATCCCTTAGGTGCTTCATGTTTATGTAATTCCTGTTGCCCAACTGGACACCGGCCACATTACATTGCGCAGCCGTGCGCAGACTGGCATGGGGCAGATTTACCATTCGGGAAACTGCCCACCCTACGGTTGTGGCGACGAATTTCCCGGTTCAGCCTCTCAATGGCATTGTTGATGTGGATGCGTGCCCAGTGTTCGCTGGGGAAGTCGCAGCAGGCAAGTGTCTCCTCAATGCTCTCCTCCGCCTTTTTGACGGCTTCTTTCAGCTTCATGGAAGTTCCTCCACCATGGCCCGGGCCTTTTCCTAAATGGTGTCTACACAAGATTAGGCTGAAACGGCACACCAAATAGCAATGCAACGAATTTGTACTGCTGCCAAAAAGGATGCTGTATTTTTTGCGTGTCGAGTGGCAATACCACGCCAGTATTTCAAGTGCAGAAAAGCATTCCCCAACAAATGACGAAGCCGATACAAATAACGGCCATACTTCCGCTGTTATCTGCGATCTCGTTTGATCGGAATGACGACGTTCATCCCAGCACCAGCAGCATAAGAAATAATCGGGTTGGTGCCATGACCACGATCAGTCAATAATGTTTCCGCAGCTATTCCCCCAATCAGGTGAATAGCTTCTTGGCAATCAGCTCGGATATCCTCTGTAACATGTACTCGGACCGGCATACCATTTGCATCCACGACAAGGTGAATCTTGGTATTGAGTCTCCTTTTGTACGACTCATGTCCTGATTACCGCTTTTGGCTTCTGCTGCATGTGGATGTACCTTACAGTGGCTGACATCAATCATCGGCCATTCCAAATCAGGCTCATCTGCGAAAATGCTGATATACAGTACCCCATTTCCCGTAGCACGGCGGCAACCCCCGCCATGTGCTCCTGTGTGTAAAATCCAAAATACGCCATTGATAGACCGCCGGTTATCTTGTGCTGTGCCGCCCCCATTGCCCTCGCTGTCCTGAACGATGAGGCTCCAGCAGATTCCATACCTGATCACGGCTGTCATGGCGTTGTTGTTCATTGCTCATAGGAACACCTCTTTCTGAGCTATTGGCCTATTTTACCACATTACTCGTGTAAACACTATTTAGGAAGAAGAAATGCTGCCCTCTTTCCCTTTGTTTGGAAGTATGATAGAATAAGCGGGAAATTTGGATAAAGCCGGGATGTTGTATATGAGTCTGGAATCAAAAATAAGAAGTCTGAAGGCACATCCTCTCATTCAGGTGCTGGCCGACAATAGGGGGAATCCGCGTACGCTTGTGCTGATCGAACCGCTGTGGGGCGTCCCTTACAACCTTATCGCACCGTTCGCCACTCTTTATATGTACACACAGGGCATCACAGATGTGCAGATTGGCCTGATTCTCTCCGTCACGATGGCAGTCCAGGTGTTGTTTTCCTTTTTGGGGGGCATTTTGTCTGACAAGCTGGGACGAAAATTCACTACCATGATGGGGGATTTTTTCGGATGGGGGCTGGCCTGTCTGGTGTGGGCTGTTTCGAACAATTTCTGGCTGTTTTTGGCCGCTGCAATCCTGAATTGCTTTGAGCAGATCAATCAGACGGCATGGTACTGCCTGTTGATTGAGGACGCACGCCCAAAGGATCTGGTAGGAATCTATACCTGGGTAAATATTGGCGGATTGGTGGCCATCTTTTTTGCGCCGCTTTCCGGTCTGTTCGTCCGTTCGTATTCGATCGTGCCGGTAGTACGGGTGCTGTATTTTCTTTTTGCGCTGACAATGATCCTGAAAACGCTCATCACCTTCCGGTTTTGCCATGAAACGAAGCAGGGCAAAATCCGGCGCGCAGAGACAAGGGGAATATCTGTTTTTCATATGCTGGGGGAATACCGCCAGTTGATTCCCGGTATGCTGAAGAATAGGGGTGTGCTCAAAGCAGTGGCTGTTTCTGTGATCCTGTATGTCACCAACATGGTGAGCACAAACTTTTTTGGTCTGTATGTGACACAGCGGCTGGGGCTTTCGGAAAACTTTCTGGCGCTGTTCCCCATTTTGAACGCTGCTGTCATGCTGATCTTTATGATAGGGCTTCAGCACCGCATCAATGCCACGAAATTTCGCATCCCGCTGTGGATCGGGCTGGCGTTGTACGTCGTGGCTGCCTTGGTGCTGATCTTCTCTCCTGCGGGCAGACTGGGCTTTGTGCTGTTGTATGTGTTTATTGCCGCTGTGGCGGCAGCGCTGGTGAATCCGCGTAAGGACGCGCTTCTCCAGCTCAACATCACTCCGCAGGAACGGGCACGCCTGAATGCCCTTATCATGGCCTCCACAGTTGCCCTCTCCTCTCCTTTTGGTTATCTGGCCGGGTGGCTCTCCAGTATGGACCGCCGCCTGCCCTTCGTTTTCACACTCCTGTTATTTGTCACGGCAATGTTTGCCATAGGCCGCATCCAGGAGCCGCAGGTGGAGGAAAGGTAGAAATGCCGCTGCGGCTGATTTTCCTGTGTTTTAGGCGTCAATGGGTGGTTTCTTATGCTTTATACGGTTTTCGGACGCTTTTTTGTGTTGACGGCACCTTGAAAACAAGCGGAACAGCGCCTTAGGCGGGGTGCCATAAAAAAGTGAGTGAAGTTTTGGGGAGCGGCATGGCCTATGAATCATGCCGCTCCCGCTTTTGTCAGCTCTTCCAGCGGAATAAAGCCCACGGAGCATAAGTGATTCGGATACTCTGGGTTGCCTCGTACCGCTTATCCGTCCGAAGCTCTTCAGGACCTTCTTCCGAAACATCAATGAACTTGTCCGTAGTGTACAGGCAGAAAAAATCTTTCAGGTTGATGGCTGGCATTTTATTCCTCCGTTTTGATTTTTTGGTTGGGTGAATCGAAACAAAAGGCAGGCGGGGCGCCTGGAGACAAAGTGTCTCAGAGCATAGGAAAGCGCCCGCACAGCTTAAAGCTGCACGGACGCAGGAGAAACGGGCGTTATTTTCAAATGCTGTGTATTACGATGATTTTCGTATCCTTGGGCAATCTCTATCCGCCCTGGAGAGTGGCTTTTTTGAAAAGCCAAGGAGACGGATAGAAAAGCACAGCGTTACCTCCTTGCATCCGCAATGATGGTTTTAGCTTCTTTCTTTGTTAACACCTTGCCATAAGACACGACTTTCCCGTCCACAACCAGCGCAGGAGTAGTCATAACTCCGTAAGCGGCGATTTGTGAAAAGTCCGTTACATGGCCGACGGTTGTATCCATTCCCAATTCCACAAGAGCTTCACGGGTAGCATTTTCCAGAGTTTTGCATTTAACGCAGCCACTTCCCAGCACCTTCACCCCAACGCCAGACTTAGACGCTTCTGTTTTTGCCATTGTTTTTGGGGTGCAGTTTCCCACACAGCAGCAGGAGTTCGTTTCTTCTTTTTTCTTGTTAAAAAGTCCCATAATTGATTCCTCCTGAAAATTATATAAGCAAAAATTGAAACGCATTGAACAGGTAACCCACAAGGATGATACCGATAGTGCAAATACCAATAAACAGCGCCAGCAGCTTCGGCTTCACAGCCTTGCGAAGCATAATCAAGGACGGCAAACTCAGTGTTGTGACAGCCATCATAAAGGACAAAATTGTGCCGAATTGTGCGCCCTTATAGAGCAGGGCTTCTGCCACCGGGATTGTACCAAAAATATCCGCATACATGGGGATACCCACCAGCGTGGCAAGAACAACACCAAAGGGATTGTTACCGCCTAATACCGCTTCAATCCAGCTTTCTGGAATCCAGTTGTGAATGATTGCGCCAATTCCCACACCAACCAAAATGTATGGAAATACTTTTTTGAATGTGGAAATGACCTGTTCTCTGGCATACTGTATTCGTTCCCGTTTCGTCAGGGTAGGAGATTCAATATCCACGCCGCCGGCAGCACGGACAAATTCCTCCACATACGGTTCCATGTGTAGTTTTTCAATTAAGGTGCCGCCTGCCACAGCGATCATTAAACCGACAATCACATAGATGACCGCAACTTTTGCCCCGAAAATGCTTATTAAAAGAATAAGACTCCCCAAGTCCACCATAGGGGATGAAATCAGAAAAGAGAATGTAACTCCCAGCGGCAACCCTGCGCTGGTGAAGCCGATAAAAAGTGGAATGGACGAGCAAGAACAGAAAGGCGTCACAGTTCCCAGCAGGGCAGATATGATATTTGCACCGACACCATGGAACCGGCTCAATATCCGCTTGCTTCGTTCCGGCGGAAAGTAACTTTGAATGTAGGAAATTACGAAAATCAAAAGGCAGAGCAGCACCGTGATTTTTAACACATCATAGAAGAAAAACTGAATACTTCCTCCTATACGTTCCCCTACATCCAGCCCCAGCTTGGAAAGGCCCTTGCCAATTAGCTCATTCAGCCATTTCATGCCGAACACTTGATCCTGGATAAATTGCCACACACCCATAGAGAAACCTCGCTTTCAATTTGCCGGACAACATATCAAAAAAAATTGATGTTTAGTGCCGAGATAAACGCCATCTTGCTATGATGGCGTTTATTTATCACATGAGGGGCATTCACATACCCGTTCTGTGTTCGGTGTGGTAAGAGCCAGTAGTAACTCCACCGCTTCATCTTTGCCGGTCTCGCTCAAGCGGTAATGCGTCCATTTACCCTCTTGACGACTCACCACAAGCCCGGAATCACATAGAATTTTCATGTGATAAGATAGGCCAGACTGTGTTAAATCCATCGGCTCTTGTAAAACACAAGCGCATTTCTCGCCACTGCGTAGTTGCTCCAAAATGGCAAGACGTTTTGGGTCGCACAGGGCTTTAAACACCCTTGCGCTTTCTTGGTAAGTTCTCATGTGTTTGCCTCATATTAAAAAGTTTTGATGTGAACAGTATATGCACCATTATCTCGTTTGTCAATAGCGCTCTGCAAATTATTTTAGTAGCGTTTACACCTTGCACGAAACCGCAAGCAACGCAAAATGGACACGCTTGCTGTTTTGCGGGGCTGTCAGCCCTGCAAAAATACCTGTTGAGAAGCTTCCCCGAACCCTGCCTCACAGGCCGTTAACGCGCCTGTTCCTTGTGTGATTTACAGCATAGCAATTTTTTTAGTATGTCTCTTGGTGAACCGCATGAGTATTAAATGGTGATAGTAGTTTGATTTTCAGGCATGGGGAATGACAGGATACCCTCTTCAAAAAACCGCGCCTGCCTGACAGATGCCGTAATTTAGTAGTTTTCTAATACTGTCTTATGAGAACCCACCGGGAAGGACGATTTTACTGCAAAATCATTCATGCTCCTTGCACGACAGCGTTTCGACCTCCAGCTTAAACACGCGGACGGAATCCAACATCGCGCCGGAAAACGTCCAGCCGTCTTTTCCGGTATTGTGCAGCATCAGAGCCTGCAAAGCCGCTTCTTTCTGCGCGGCCTCCTCCACAAAGGAAACGCGCCCCGTGCCGATAACGCTTTGAAACCGGGCGGTATGCCGGCAGGCTTCCTCGCCCTCTACCAGCGCGTAGTTTACGTCCAGCTCAAAGCCGACGGAGGGCGCCCCGGCGATGAGATCCAGCTTCCGCCCGCTTTTAGCGCTGTGAAAATAGAACACCCGCTTTCCGTTTTCCTCGGCGTAGCCGAAATTCAGCGGCACGATATACACCGCGCCGTTGTCGCAGAAGCCGAGGCGGCAGCAATGGCAGGTCTGGATGATTTGTGTGATTTTTTCTGCATCTGTGATCTCGCGGTCCGTACGCCGCATGTGCCTCACTCCTCATTGGTTTTGTTTCATGATAACACAAAGGAACCGGTTGAGGCAACTTTACAAAATATGTGTTGCCTGTGCCGCCGGCAGGCATGGAAAATCAAATTTTTTGATTTACGGCCGTGGAAGCCAGGCGGATTTGCGGCCGCGCTGCCCGGCGCACTGCTCTGCTTTTTGCAGCAGCGGTGCTTTTTTGCAAAAAACAACGGAATCTTAGGGGAGACGGGCTTTTTAACTTGATTCGACACCGTTCGACATGGTAAAATAGACTCCCGGCGCATCCCACTTCGCGCCGGCCATGGCCGCGTCTGTTCCCCATCCAGGAATGGGCGCGGCCGCTTTGTTTTTTACCGGGGAAAACCGTGAAAAGCGGTTGATTTTTGCGCTCCGTTCGCCTATACTGAAAGTGAAAAAAGCTGCTGTTTCAGGGAGGGAACGTTATGAAAAATTACGTGATCACCATCGCCAGGGAAAACGGAAGCAACGGCCGCGCCATCGGCGAGGCGTTGGCCGGGCGCCTGGGCATCCCTTTTTACAACCGGGATATCCTGCGCATGGCCGCCGATGACAGCGGCATCAACGAACAACTGTTTGCCAACGCGGAGAAAAGCTTCCGCAGCAGTCTGCTGTTCCGCGTGGCCAAGGACGCTTACAACGGCGAGGTCATCCCGCCGGACAGCGACAACTTTGTTTCCAACGAGAACCTGTTCCGCTACCAGGCCAAGGTGATGCTGGGCCTGGCGCAGAACGAGAGCTGTGTGATGATCGGCCGCTGCGCGGACTTTATTTTGCGCGACCGGCCCAATGTGCTGCGTGTGTTCATCCACGCGCCGGAGGAAGTGCGCGTGCGCCGCGTCATGCAGCGCCACAACCTCTCTGAGGCCGAGGCGCGCCGCCACATGCGCCAGGTGGACAAACGCCGCGCGGACTATTACCGCGCTTTCACGGGCAGCGACTGGCGCGACGCCGGTCATTATGACATCTGCTTCGATTCCGACCATATGGGTGAGGAGAAGATCATCCGCTTCATTATGGGATATATGAACGTGTGCTTCGAGGACTGAGCCGCGGCGGAAAGAAAATGAAAACAGCCGGAAGGGAAGATTCCCTTCCGGCTGTTTTCATGTCCGGCGTCAGGAAAGCTCGAACTTACCGGTGTAGAGCTGATAATATCTGCCTTTTTGCGCGAGCAGCTCACTGTGGGTGCCGCGTTCGATGATACGGCCCTGTTCCAGCACCATGATGCAGTCTGAATTGCGTACAGTGGAGAGGCGGTGTGCAATGACGAACACCGTGCGGCCCGCCATCAGGCGGTCCATGCCCTCCTGTACAATGCGCTCGGTGCGTGTGTCGATGGAACTGGTGGCCTCGTCCAGAATAAGCACGGGCGGGTCCGCCACGGCCGCGCGGGCAATGGCCAGCAGCTGCCGCTGGCCCTGTGAGAGGTTTGCCCCGTCGCCTGTCAGCAGAGTGTTGTAGCCGTCCGGAAGATGTTCGATGAACGCGTGGGCGCCCGCCAGCTGCGCCGCAGCCGTCACCTCTGCGTCGGTGGCGTCCAGTTTGCCGTAGCGGATGTTGTCCGCTACGGTGCCTGTGAACAGGTGTGTGTCCTGCAAAACGATTCCCAGGCTCCGGCGCAGATCCGCCTTTTTGATCTTGTTGACATTGATGCCGTCGTAGCGGATCTTGCCGTCCGCAATGTCATAAAAGCGGTTGATGAGGTTTGTGATGGTCGTTTTGCCCGCGCCGGTGGCTCCCACAAAAGCGATCTTCTGGCCGGGCCTGGCATACAGGCTGACGTTGTGCAGAATGATCTTGGCGTCGTCGTAACCGAAATCCACGTCGTCGAACACCACTTCGCCCTCCAGCCTGCGGTAGGTGGTGCTGCCGTCGGCCCTGTGGTAATGCTTCCAGGCCCAGACACCCGTGCGCCCGCGGCATTCTTCCAGACTGCCGTCCGCGGTTTGTTCCGCATTCACCAGCTCCACATAGCCTTCGTCGGTTTCAGGAGGCTCATCCATCAGGCTGAATACGCGCTCCGCGCCTGCCAACGCCATGATGATGGAGTTGAACTGCTGAGATACCTGTGAGATGGGCTGGTTGAAGCTTTTGTTGAACTGCAGAAAGGATGCCAGCCCGCCCAGCGTAAAGCCGCCCGTGCCGAAGAGCGCCAGCAGCGAGCCGAGGATGGCCGTGAGCACATAGCTGAGGTTGCCGATGTTGGCCATGACGGGCATGAGGATATTGGCATAGCGGTTGGCGTTATCGGCACTGTCGGCCAGCGCGTCGTTCAGCGCGTCAAACCGGGCGATGCTCTCATCCTCGTGGCAGAATACCTTGACGACTTTCTGGCCCTCCATCATCTCCTCGATATAGCCGTTGACCGTGCCCAGATTGCGCTGCTGCGCTACGAAATATGCGCCGGACCTGCTCGTGAGCTTTTTGGTGGTGAACAGCATAAGGCACACCATCACCAGCGTCAACCCTGTCAGCGGCAGGCTGAGGGCAAGCATGGAGCAGAATACGCTGACGATCGTTACCGCCGAAGAGACGAGCTGGGGCATGCTCTGGCTGATCATCTGGCGCAGCGTGTCGATGTCGTTGGTGTAAATGCTCATGATATCGCCGTGGGCATGGGTGTCGAAATAACGGATGGGCAGACGCTCCATATGCCGGAATAAATCGTCGCGGATGGCGCGCATCGTGCCCTGGGACACATATACCATGATGCGGTTGTACAGCAGCGTGCACAGCACGCCGAACAGGAAGACGCAGCCCATTTTCAGCAGCGCCGCCAGCAGCGGGCCGAAGTCCGACGCGCCGCCCTCGCCGATATAGGGCACGATGTAGTCGTCGATGAGCGTTTTCATAAACAGATTGCCCGCCACGGTGGCCGCGGTGCTGCCGAAGATGAACAGCAGCACGCCCAGGCAGTGCAGCTTGTAGCGCCGCAGGATATAGCCGAACAGCCGGCCCATGATGCGCATGGGCTTTTCAACCTTTTGCTTTGGGGCCATCATGGCCGCGCTTTTATCCGCAGGTACGCCGCGCATCGTCATCCGCTCCTTTCATCTGGGAATCATAGACATCCCGGTAAATTTCGCTGCTCGCAAGCAGCTCGTCGTGCGTGCCGAAGGCGGCCACGCGGCCGCCGTCCAGCACGAGGATGCGGTCTGCGTCCTGCACGGAGCTGATGCGCTGGGCGATGATGAATTTCGTGGTGTCGGGGATCTCCTCTGCGAAAGCCCGGCGGATCAGGGTATCCGTCCGGGTATCCACGGCGCTGGTGGAATCGTCCAGGATCAGTATCTTGGGCTTTTTCAGCAGCGCGCGCGCGATGCACAGGCGCTGTTTCTGCCCGCCGGACACGTTGGTGCCGCCCTGCTCGATGTAAGTGTCATAGCCGTCCGGCAGCGCGCGGATGAACTCGTCCGCCTGTGCCAGGCGGCAGGCGCGCTCCATCTCCTCGTCCGTGGCGTTTTTGTCGCCCCAGCGCAGATTTTCCCGGATGGTGCCGCTGAACAGTACGTTTTTCTGCAGCACCATGGCCACCTCGTTGCGCAGGGTTTCCACGTCGTATTCCCGCACATCCACGCCGCCCACGCGCACCGCGCCTTCCGCGACGTCGTACAGGCGGGGGATGAGCTGCACCAGGCTGGATTTCGCACTGCCCGTGCCGCCGATGATGCCGATGGTCTCGCCCGCGCGGATGTGCAGATCAATGTCATCCAGTACGGGCTTGCCGCTTTTTTTGTAGGAGAAGGATACGTGGTCGAAGTCCACGCGGCCGTCCTCCACCTGTGTGCGGGCGGCGGGCGGGGAGGTGAGGTCCGCCTTTTCCTCCAGCACCTCGGCGATGCGGTCCGCCGAGGCGCGGGCCATTGTCACCATCACGAAAATCATGGAGAGCATCATCAGGCTCATCAGGATGTTCATAACGTAGGTAAACAGGCTCATGAGCTGACCCGTGGTGAGAGAATGGGCAGCGATCATGTGCGCGCCCAGCCAGGAAATGGCCAGGATGCACATGTACATCGTGAACTGCATCACGGGGCTGTTCAGCGCCAGCACGGTCTCAGCCTTGACAAACAGCCTGTAAACATTGTCGTTGGCGGTGTGGAATTTCTGCGTCTCGTGGTCCTCGCGCACATAGGCCTTGACGACGCGGATGGCGCTGACATTCTCCTGCACGCTGGCGTTGAGGTCGTCGTATTTGCGGAATACCTGCCGAAATACGGGGTGAGAATTTTTCGTGATGAAAAACAGCGCCACGCCCAGAAACGCGATGGCCGCCACGAAGATCAGGGACAGCCGCGCGCTGATGGAGAACGCGGCCGCCATTGCGCACAGCAGCATCACCGGTGCGCGGGTGCACATGCGCAGGATCATCTGGTAGGCGTTCTGCACGTTTGTCACATCCGTCGTCATGCGGGTGACGAGCCCGGCCGTGGAGTATTTGTCGATGTTGGAAAAAGAAAATGTCTGGATATTGCGGAACATGGACTGGCGCAGATTGTGCGCGAATCCGCTGGAGGCCCGCGCGCCGTATTTGCCTGAGAGCACGCCGCAGGCCAGAGACAGCATTGCCATCACGGCCATTGCGCCGCCGGTGATGCAGATCGTGCGCACGTCCCCTTTCTCCACGCCGCTGTCGATGAGGTGGGCCATCAGCATGGGGATGAGAATCTCCATGACAACTTCGCCCACCATGAATGCCGGCGTGAGGATGGACGCTTTTTTGTACTGCTTTACTTCAGCCAATAGGGTTTTCAGCATAAAATGTCCTCCTGAGATTGGTTTTGTTTCGCTTAACTTGTTAGTACCATTACAGTAAGCACCCTAACTATATACGCCGAGGAAAACCGCTGGCGGCAGGCACGGAAAAAGCCGCGCCTGCGCCGGCGGCATGGAAAAGGCAAAGCGGACACTCACTCCAGATTGCGGCGGAATTTGGCTGTGATGGCGAAAAATTGCTCCAGCTCTTCGGGCGTGACGTCTTTGGTGATGCGTGCCTCTGTGGCGCGGATGCGGGAGATCACGCCCTCGTGCACCGCCAAAGCCTTGGGCGTAAGCACCAGCTTTTTCAGCCGGGCGTCATAGGCAACAGGCTCCCGCAGAAGAAAGCCGTTTTTTTCCATCAGCTGCAATATGCCGGTGGCCGTGGAGCGGCGGATGTTGAATTCAGCCTCCACGTCCCGCTGGAACATGTCACGGTCCTCGTTGCGGTGCAAAAAGCCGATGATCCACCCTTGCATGCCGGTGGTCTCCGGCGGCATGCCGTCGTCCATACAGCGTTTGATCAGGTTGGAAAGCACGCGGATCTCTCCGCCCACGTGGCGTTCACCCTTCATCCTTCGACACTTCCTTGCTTTTTAGTTAGGCTACTAACAATTATAGGGCGGATCCGCCCCGGTGTCAATGGCTTTTTAAGAATTTATTATAAAAAAGGTGACGCTGTGAGCGGCCGCGCTTCAAAGGATGTTCAGAATGCCGTAAGATTTTTGAAAGCCTTTCCCCGGCCCGTCCGTCAGGAACGTGCGGTACGATGGTCCTGTTCTCAACAAACAATGGGAAGGGGCCATCCAAATGGAAAAAATAAAAGTCGCCGTGCTGTTCGGGGGACAGTCCACCGAGCATGCGGTCTCGCTGCAATCGGCCTGCGCCGTTCTGCACGCCATGAAGGGTACGCGCTTTGAAGCCGTGCCGGTGGGTATCACGCGGGAGGGCAGGTGGTTCTGGTACCGCGGCCCGCTGGACGCCGTAGGGGAGGGCGTATGGGAAAAAGAGGAATGTGCGCCTGTGACGCTGACGCCGGACGCTTCTGTCCACGGCCTGCTGGTGCAGGGCGCGGGCAGCCTGTATCTGGATGCGGCGTTTCCCGTGCTGCATGGAAAAAACGGCGAGGACGGCACCGTGCAGGGGCTGCTTGCGCTGGCGGGCATCCCCTGCGTGGGCTGCGGCGTGCTGGCAAGCGCCCTGTGTATGGATAAGGACGCAGCGCACCGCCTGGCACGGGCCGCGGGGGTGGAGGTGCCGCCCTGTGTGGTGCTGCATGCTCCGCCGCGCCCCGAGGTGCTGGCGGCATGCACCCACGGGCTGCGGTACCCGCTGTTCGTCAAGCCCGCCTGTGCGGGTTCGTCCTTCGGCGTGACCCGTGTGGAGACGCCGGACGCGCTGCCCGCGGCCGTGGCCGAAGCGTTCCGCCACGACGGCAAGGTGCTGGTGGAGCAGGCGGTGCCGGGCTTTGAGGTGGGCTGTGCCGTGCTGGGCGCCGGAGAGGCGCTCACCGTGGGAGAGGTGGATGAGATTGAGCTGGCCCATGGCTTTTTTGATTATACGGAAAAATATACGCTGGAGACCGCGCGCATCCACATGCCCGCCCGCCTGTCTCTGGCTGAACGGGACCGTGTGCGTGAAGCAGCCAAGACCGTGTACCGGGCGCTGTGCTGCACGGGCTTCGCGCGGGTGGATCTGTTCTACACGCCGGACGGGCGCATCGTGTTCAACGAGGTGAACACCATCCCGGGCTTCACCGAGCACAGCCGCTTTCCCGGCATGATGCGCGGCGCGGGAGTGGAATTCGGCCCGCTGGTGGAGCGGCTGCTGGAACAGGCGGTGGCGGACGTATGATGCAGACAGTGACCCGGGAGCAGGCGCTGGCGGGCACGCTGGCGCTGGTGAACCCCGCACATCCCCTGCAGGCACGGCCCGCGCCCGAAGCGTTGGTCCCCGCCATGCCGGACGCGCCCGGCGTGCTGCTGGCGCGGCAGGCGGCGGTCATGCTGGCAGCGCTGCTGGACGGCATCCGCGCGGCGGGGCGCATCGTGCCCGTCAGCGGCTGGCGCAGCCACGCCGAGCAGCAGGCGCTGTATGCGGATTCCGTGCGGGACAACGGCCTTGAATTCACACAGAAATATGTGGCGCTGCCCGGCTGCAGCGAGCATGAAACAGGCCTTGCCATTGATGTGGGCGAGGCGCGGGAGGTGATCGACTTCATCCATCCCGCATTTCCCGATACAGGAGTCTGCGCGGCCTTCCGCCGCGCGGCGGCGCGCTACGGCTTCATCGAACGGTATCCCAAAGGCGCGCAGGCCGTCACCGGCATCGGCCATGAACCATGGCATTTTCGCTATGTTGGCTGGCCCCACGCCGGGCTGATGGCACAGCGCGGCGTGACGCTGGAAGAATACATCGGAGCCTTGGGGGCATACACGCCCGAACAGCCGCTGCACGCGGAGGCCGGGGGACGCGGCTTTGACATCTTTCGTGTGCCGCTGGGGCCGGAGGGCGCGCGGTTCGACGCGCCGCGGGACCGTGTGTGGCAGGCGTCCGCAGACAACTGCGGCGGCCTTGTCGTCACCGTGTGGGGCACGGTATGACGGCGCGGCGGGGATATCCGGCCGTGGACCGCTTCCGCGTGGCGGCCGCGCTGCTGGTGGTGTGCATCCATACCGCTCCGCTGGCGTCTTTTTCCGCAGCGGCGGATTTTGCGCTGAAAACGCTGGCGCGGCTGGCCGTGCCGTTCTTTTTCACGGCAACCGGATTTTTTCTGCTGGGGGAGCTTGTGCGCCCCGGCCTGCGGCCCCGGACGCTTTCGCCCGGCGTGCGCCGCTTTTTGAAAAAGACGGGCGTTCTGTATGCGGCCTGCACCGTGCTGTACCTGCCCGTGACGCTGTATGCGGGGAATTTCCCTGTGGAAAACGTGCTGGGGGAGCTTGTGCGGGACGCTGTGCTGGACGGCACGTTTTATCACCTGTGGTACCTGCCCGCCGCGCTGCTGGGAGTGCTGGTGGTGTGCGGGCTGCTGCGCTTCCTGCGCCCCGGCGCGGCGGCGGGCGTGTGCGGCGCGCTGTATCTGGCGGGGCTTTTGGGAGACAGCTGGTATGGCCTTGCAAAACAGCTGCCCGCGCTGAAAGCGGGCTATGATGCGCTGTTCGGCGTGATGGACTACACGCGCAACGGCCTGTTCTTTGCGCCGGCGTTTTTGATGCTGGGCGCGCTTCTGGCAGGTTTTCCCGCCCGCCGACGACCGCGGGCGTGCCTTGCGGGGCTGGGCTGTTCGCTGGCGCTCCTGTTTGCCGAGGCCTTTGGTCTGCGGGCGCTGGGCTGGCCCCGGCACGACAGCATGTACCTGGCGCTTGTGCCCTGCGCCTGCTTCCTGTTCCTGTGCCTGCTGGTCCCCCGGGGCGGGGACGCGCCGTTCCTGCGGGAATTTTCCATGCTCGTCTATGTGCTGCATCCCATGGCCATCGTGGGCGTGCGGGGTGCGGCCAGAGTGCTGCATGCCCGGGAATGGCTGGTGGAAAACAGCCTGGCCCATTTTGCGGCGGTAGCCGCCGCGTCCTGCGCGGCGGCATGGCTGCTGGCGCGTTTGAGCCAGCGGCGCAGGTGGGACGGCCGTTCCGGAACAGCACCGAAGCCGGACTTGCGCAGAGCGCGTGCCTGGGCCGAGGTAGACCTGGAGGCGATTGCGCGCAATGCGGGCGCGCTGCAGGGCTGCATGCCAGCGGGCTGCCGGTTGATGGCCGTGGTAAAAGCGGACGCTTACGGCCACGGCGCGCCCGCCGTGGCGGGCCGGCTGTGGCAGGCCGGTGTGCGGGCCTTTGCAGTGGCGACGCCGGAGGAGGGCGCGCAGCTGCGCCGGTGCGGCATCACCGGTGAAATATTGGTATTGGGCTATGCAGATGCGGCCCGTATACGGGAGCTGCGGCGCTGGAGGCTGTGCCAGACGGTGACGGACCCGGCCCACGCCCGTGCGCTGGCCCGTGCCGCAGGCCGCAGGCCGCTGCCCGTGCACATTGCGGTGGACACGGGCATGCATCGCCTGGGCACGGATGCGGGCGCGGCTCCGGCGGTGGCCGAGATGCTGCGTCTGCCGGGGCTGGAGGTGCGGGGGCTGTTCACACATCTGGCAGTGGCGGACAGCCCTGCGCCGGAGGACGCGGCCTTTACCCGAACGCAGCTGGATGCGTTTGAAGCGCTGGCGCGGAAGCTGCGGGGCGCGGGGTATACGCTGCCGCCGCTGCACGCGCAGGCGAGCTGCGGCATCCTGAACCAGCCGCAGCCTGACTGCGGATATGCCAGGCCGGGCATCGCGCTTTACGGCGCGCTCAGTACGGCGGGCTGCGCGGCGCGGCTGCACCCGGTGCTGGCTCCGGCGCTGGCGCTGCGGGCGCGAGTCGTCAGTGTGCGCCGCGTGCCGCCCGGCGAAGGCGCGGGCTATGGCCTTGCGTTCCGGGCACGGCGCTCCACCCGGCTGGCGGTAGTGGCCATCGGCTACGCGGACGGCTGGCCGCGCGCGGCGGGAGAAGGGCGCGGCCATGTGCTGCTGCACGGCAGGCGCGCGCCCGTTGTGGGCCGGGTGTGTATGGACCAGCTTCTGGTGGATGCAACAGACACAGGCGCGGCGGTGGGGGATGTGGCAACGCTCATCGGCGCGGACGGCCCGGAGCGCATCACCGCCGAGGAAGCGGCCGAGGCGGCGGGCACCATCGCCAACGAGCTTTTGTGCCGCATCGGTCCCCGCGTGCCCCGCGTTTATCTGCGCTGAGAAAACGAAAGCCCCGCGGCGTTGTGCACACAACGCCGCGGGGCTGTTTCTTGCTTCACAATAAAAGCTTATCCGGACGGTCCGCATGGCCTGAAAAATAGCCTGTACGGCCATTTTGGAAGCGGGCTCACCAGCGCCCGCCGCCACCGCCGCCGAAGCCGCCGCCGGAAAAACCGCCGCCGCTCCCACCGAAGCTGCCGCCGCCACCGCTGGAGCCGCCGCTCTGCTGGGCGACGGTTTGCTGCAGCTGCGTCATGGAATGGTCTACGCTGTGGTGCATCATATGGCTGAACCAGATCACATTCCACACGGTCATGTCGCTGCAGCCGTACCACACGGGCGGAGGCACGGCCATCCCATCAAAGCGCCCGGCCCATTCCTCCTCCAGCCCAAACACCGAGGCGTAGGGAAGGACGTCGTAAAAATATTCGGGGTTTTCCGCGGCCAGCGCACGGATGCGCGGCAGCTCGGATTCCTCAATGAATTTCCGCAGGCCCAGCAGGCGGCCGGCCATTTCCAGGCGGTACTCTGTGGGCTGGGCGATGCGCGGCGCGGCAAGGCACGCCAGCAGGGCCAGCAGATAGCTTCCCAGCACCGCCCACAGCGGCGTCAGCGCATACAGGGCCGCGCCGTAGGCAAGCCCCGCCGACGCGGCGGCGCACAGGCCCACGCCGGTTCCCCAGCCGATGCGCGCCCCCCGGCCGGAGAACTGCCAGCGCTCCGCCGCCGCATACAGCAGCAGGCCGAACAGCAGGAGCAATACCCCCGAGAGCAGGCCCAGCCCTACGCTGGCACCTGTGATAAACGCGCCGCAGGAAAGGCCGGCCGCGCCCCACAGTACGGCGCAGCCGGCGCCCAGCGCCAGCGCACGTCCGGCGCTGCCGGGCCTGTACAATGCCCGTTCACCCGTAAAGTGGGCCGACAGGCTCAGCTTCGCTTTCTGCAGCGCCTCATAGAAGGCGGGCTCCAGGCTGTGCAGCTGGCACACGGTGCGTCCCGCCGGGAAAAGCGCGTCAAAAAAGACGGTCTGGTACTCCGGGCTGCCCGCGGGCAGGCCTTTTTTCCGTACCAGCCGCAGGTCCTCCTCCCGGCCCTCTACGGCGAGATAGCCCTTGGAGGCGAACCAGAGAATCAGCGAGAGGATGTCCCGGTCATCCGCCGAATTGTCGATGATATAGCCCACCTCGGCGCTGGACACGCCGTCCGGCGGCGTACACTCGGGCGTGACCACCGGCGCTCTGCGCCGGGCCGACAGCGCCCGCAGCAGCGTGTACGCGGCCAGCAGCGCGCCTGCGCCCGCAAAAGCCCAAAACACCCATACCGGGGCCATGCGCTCGCCGGTGAAGTAGCCCTCGGGCAAGCGTGCGTACAGCGTAACGGCCTCGCCCGGGTACAGCGTGCGCCCCGCCGCGCCGGAGAATGTGTTTCCGTCCCATGCGCCGGAAACGCCCGCTTCATTGCCTTTGCCGCCGTAGGAGCCGCTGTACAGCGCCAGCGCGCCCTTCTGTTCCTGCGTCAGCGGTTTTTCAAAGGTGAACGAAAAACGGAAGTCCTCTATGGGCGCGTCCCACCGGCCGCCGTTTAAGGAATAAAACAGCTCGTCGTAGGCGGCTACGCGGTCGTCTCCGATGTCGTAGGTGAATGTCAGCTCATAGGTCTGCACGCCTGTGAGCCATGTGTCCTCATCGCCGATGCGGATGCTGTAAAAGCCGTCTTCGGTATCGGTCTCCACGGGCGCGCCGGCCGTCTGGCCCTCGCCCGTCACGGCAAGGTCCCGCACCCTGGCGCGGTAGGCCATCTCCTGCGGGCCGTCCGCGGTGTCCTTTTCCACCCACAGGGCGACGGGCAGCACGCGGTAAATACCCCGGGAGGGTACGGCGAAATCAACGGTGATGCGCTCGGTCTGGGTAACGGTGTTGTTTTCGTGCAGGGTGGCGTCCACGCTGTATGCGGTAATGGTATAATCCGCGCGGGAAACGCCGGAAGCTTCGGCAAATGCGGGCAGAGCGCAGCATACAAGCAGCGCCGCCGCGGCCAGCAGGCAGATGAGTTTCTTCATGTGCTTTCCTCCGCTTTTTTGGTTTGCCCGGTACGGCAAAGCCAATACTGCCAACAGTATAACACAATATGCGCGGCGAAAACAGCGGGAACTTGCAAAATAACGCCGGATACGGTATGATAATGCCTGTGCACGGCCCTGCCGCGCCGAGAGAACGCCCTGAAACAGCAGGGCGGAAAATTTGAAAAAAGCAAAAGGAGCAAACGGATGCTTGCACTGGTAAAAGAATATTTTTGGATCTTTTTCATTTCCATGGTGCCCATCGTTGAGCTGCGCGGTGCGGTCCCGGCGGGGCTTGCCATGGGCCTGCCGGTGATTCCCACCTATATTGTTTCGGTCATCGGCAATATGCTGCCTGTCCCCGTCATCCTGCTGTTTGCCAAGGCGGTTCTGCTGTGGTGTACCAAGCTGCCCGGCGGGCTGGGCCGTTTTTTTATGAAAATTTACGACAAGGGCGTCAAAGCCGGCGAAAAGATGCAGGCGAAGGCCGGGCGCGGAATTTACTGGGCGCTGTTCCTGTTTGTGGCCATCCCGCTGCCGGGCACCGGCGCGTGGACGGGCTGCCTGGCGGCGACGCTGTTGGACCTCAAGTTTTGGCCCAGCGTGCTGGCGGTGCTGTGCGGCGTCATGACAGCCGGCCTCATCATGGGCGCGGCCTCGGCTGGCCTGCTGGGCGCTCTTGGCATGATTTTTGCGTGAACCTGTTACGCAGCACCCTGCGGGGGGATTTCCCCCCGCAGGTTTTTTTGATTTTCGGCCCTTCCGGACAAGCGGCAACAGGGCAATTTCTGGAAAAGTATCAAAAACTTTATTTTTCTTGAAGAAAATGATCTTCCGGCGGCGTTTCATGGGTGTAGGGCGATGAAACAAGGGCGGGCAAAGGTGGTGGAGCGGATCGCACAGAATATGACAAGTGATGAATTTTCCCAGCTCGTACGGCAGTACGAACGGCTGGTGTACACCATCTGCTACCAGTTCACAAAAGACCACCAGCTGGCCGAGGATCTTGCCCAGGAGACGTTCCTTTCCGCCTACACCCACCGCGACGACTGCCCGCCCGGCAGTTACAAGCCCTGGCTCGCCCGCATTGCCACGAACAAGGCCAAGGATTATTTGAAAAGCGCCTACCACCGGCGCGTATCCGCGGCTGAGGACGGCGAGATGCCTGCCGTGGCAGACGTGCTGAATGCCATGCCGCCGCCCGAGGATATCACCATTGCCAAAGATGAAGCGGCGCGCATCCGGGATACCATCCTCGCCTTGAAAGAGCCTTACCACCAGGTCGCCGTACTGTTCTTCCTGGAGGAAAAAAGCGTGGACGAGATCGCCTCGGCGCTGCGGCGGCCGCCCAAAACAGTACATACGCAGATCTACCGCGCCAAGCAATTGCTGCAGAACGCCATAGAAAGGGGAAACGGGCATGGAATTGTTCAATAAAGAGGGCCATCTCACGGACGAGGGCCTGCGGGCCGTTGTGGACGGCACGCTGGATGAGATGGGCCGGCTGGAAGCCTCGGAGCATTTGAGCTTCTGCGACAGCTGCCTTGTGCGTTACACGGAACTGCTTGCGGACGACACGCTGCTCGTTCCCGAAATGCCCTTGACGCCCACGGTGCTGGCGCGGGTGCGGCGCAGGGCCGTGCGGGTGTTTTTCAACCGGTATACCCGTGTAGCCGCCGTTGCGGCATTCGCGGTGGTGCTGTGGGGTACTGGCGTATTCAACAGCCTTGTGCCGGACCGCACCATCCGCCAGCAGGAGCCGGCCCGGATCACGGCGCCCATCAGCGCCGCAACGCGCGTGAATGATTTCTTCCGCAGTGCGGGAGACTCCATCAGCGCCGCGCTCACGAATATCCTGCCGCGCGCGGACGCCGCCCCGGCAGATGCGAAATAAGACAAGGGAGAGACATATCATGCAAAGAAAAAGTGGATTTCTGACATTCTGCTTCGCCTGCCTGCCCGGCGCGGGAGAGATGTATCTTGGTTATATGAAACGCGGCCTGTCCGTGATGATTGCCTTCTGGGGCCTCATCTTTGTGGCGTCGCTGCTGAATATGGGCATCCTGGGCATCCTTGCGCCCATCATTTGGGCTTACTCGTTCTTCGATACTTTCAATCTGCGCGCGCAGACGCCCGAGCAGGTGGCGGCAAACCCGGACGCCTATCTGTTCGATGTGGAGAGCATTGCCGGTTCCAACTGGAAAAATGTTGTGGCCAGGCGTCACAACCTGTTCGGCGGCCTGCTTATCTTTCTGGGGGCGTACATTCTGTACAACACATTTCTGCGTCCTCTGCTGTGGGATCTGTACCGCACCTATGGGCTGGTCTGGCTGGGCAATATCATGGACGGCATTCCAACCCTTGTGATCGCCGTGCTCATTATCCTGCTGGGGCTGTATCTGGTAAAGGGTCCTTCCCGGCACGAGGATGCATCCGGGGATGATTACACCGCGTTCAAGGGGGACGGAAGCAATGGCTGAGAACGAGAACCGGGTCTCCGCCGTGCAGGAGGCTCCGGATTCACCGCAGGAGCCGGCGGCTTTGGATACCCCGCCCTCTGAAATGCCGGTGTACGAGCCGGCGCGCCCGGTGCGCCGGGTGGGCACGCTCACCATGGGCCTTGCGCTGGTAGTGGTAGGCGCGGCGCTGTGCGTGGGGCTGTTCTTCCCCAATGTGGATTTTCTTCTGCTGTTCAAGCTGTCGCCGTTGGTACTGGTGGCGCTGGGCTGCGAGGTGATCTTCGCGGCGTCTACAGCCAAAGGCATGCGGCTGAAATATGACTTTCTCTCCATGTTCGTGTGTTTTCTGCTGATTGTCACAGCGCTGGGAGCGGCATGCGTGCCTGTGGCGCTGCAATATGCCGGGCCGGGGCGCAGTGCTGCCGAGCAGCGGGTGGAGCAGGAGCTGTACGAAGCGACCTACGCCCGGCTCAAGGGCAACGGAGATATTGTGAATGTCACCTATGACGTTCACCTGGGTGAGCTGCGCATGCCGGAAGACGTGACCGGCGCGGCGGATCTGAAGGCGGGCGATTACGTGGGTGTGAGCGCCGAGCTGAAAGGAACGTGGGCCACCCGGGAGGAATTTGTGGCCGCGTGCCGGCCTGTCATTGAAGCCGTGCGCGCCACGGGCGTGCGCGACCCGTATATCAGCCTGTATATGCGGGAAAGCCGGGATACAGAAATACCGCTGTACAGCCTGGCCGTGGAGGGATCCTATCAGGCGGATATGACGGCGGAGCAGCTGGCCCAGTGCGTGACGGAACGCATCTATGTGGATGACGCGGGATATTATATGGACGCCGAAGAGCTTGCCGGCTGGCAGAGCGAACAGAGCAGCGCTGCCCGTGACGCCGAGCTTGAGGCGCTGGAGGCCGAGTGGCAGGCCCGCTTGGATGAAGCCGAAGCTGCCGCGGAGCAAGCCCGTGCGGAAGCGGAGGAACGCGTTGCACAGGTACAGGCCGAAGCCGACGAGCGCGTTGCGCAGGCACAGGCCGACGCGGACAGCCGCGTGGCCGAGGCGCAGGCAAACGCCGCAGCGTAAGCGTCTATTATATAGAAAACAGCCCGCCGCACTCTTTTGGAGTGCGGCGGGTTTTGCTTTACCTTTTTGAACTTGTTCAAGCCCCGGCTTTGCCAAGCGGTATGGCTGCGGCCTCGGTACGGGCACGGCGTGGCGGAAAGCGTCCGCGGCTGCCGCGCCGCACGCGGTCACCCCCCGGCCAGACGGAGGATGGCTTCCTGCCGGGTGGCGGGGAAAAAGATATCCCGGCCCCGGTTGCTCTCGCGGATAAAATCCCGCAGGGGTTTGCTGGTATATCCGGAATAATCGCCGTACACCGCCAGCTTTGCGCCGTAATTGATGAATTTTTGCAGTACGGCCCCGGCAAGGCCCGTGCTCAAAATGAAAAAATCCGGCGAAACAGCGGCCTTTTCAATGGCGATGCGCTCTGCGCCCAGTGTGTAGCGCGCTTCCATGATCAAGTCCAGCGCCGTCTGCTCGTCCGTCAGTGCGCACGTGCCTGTTACAAGGGCGATGGCGACTCCGTTTTCTGTGATTTTTTCCATTGCCATGCTCTTTCCTCCTGTTCTGTTTGAATATGCCTTCTGCTCAAAGGCTTGCCGTCAGCCATTGCTGCAGAGCCTCCAGTTCCTTTGGCGTGTGGAAATAATGGCCCGCTTCGGGGCGTGTCAGCAGCCTGCAGCCGTATTGCCGGGCAAAACGGGCGGTGACATCCGGCTCACACAGCTCGTCCCGTCCGCCGCACAGAATGGATGTGGGCGTGTCCCAGCGGCGCACGGGATGTTCTTTCACATAGCAGTAGTAATCCCAGTACAGCGTTTCTCCGGTGGGTGTTTCTATGGCCCGTTCCCGGCACAGGCGCTCCTGTGTTATGCCGAACCAGCCCATCATGTTTTCGATGAGCCGCCGCATATCCAAGACAGGGGAAAGGAACAGCGCCTGTTCCAGCGGCTCGTCCGCGTAGGCTGCCAGGCTGAAGCAGGCTCCCAGGCTGCAGGCGAACAGGCCCACGTGCGCCCAGCGCTTTTTGGCGTACCCCATCACGGCCCTAAGCTCGGGTACGCAGACTTGTATCCTGCACGGCGCAGGCTCGTCTTTGCGGCCCCCGTGTCCGGGCAGATCGAAGCTGAGCACCTGCAGCGCCCGGGCGGACGCGGCTTCGGCAAGCAGCTGAATGGGCGTATCGGCTTTGTGGGACAAATTGCCGTGGACGGCAACGACCGCCCCATCGCCCGGCGGTCCCCACACGAGGGCGGGGATTCCGCCCAGATCGAGTTGTTCTGTCTGCATAAAGCTCCTTCCTCGGATAAAACGGGCCATGGACGTTTTCCGGCCCATGATCGGAGACGGAAAATAAGAAAACCCGTGCCGCATTGCCAGAAAGGCATTGCGGCACGGGTTGTGTTGCATGGCTCGCAGCCTTCGCGCGGAAAGCTGGCAAACGGAAATTCAGCGCTTGCTGAACTGCGGCGCGCGGCGTGCGGCCTTGAGACCGTACTTCTTGCGCTCCTTCATGCGCGGATCGCGCGTCAGGAAGCCGGCTTTCTTCAGTTCGCCGCGCAGGTTCTCGTCATAAACGAGCAGCGCGCGGGACAGGCCGTGGCGGATGGCGCCCGCCTGGCCGGAAACACCGCCGCCCGCAACGCGCACAACGATGTCGAATTTGCCCTCGACGCCCGCGACAGCCAGCGGCTGGCGCACGATGAGCTTCAGGGTCTCAAGACCGAAATAATCGTCGATATCACGGTCGTTGATGGTGATCTTGCCGGTGCCGTTGTACACACGAACGCGGGCAACGGAATTCTTACGACGGCCGGTGCCGTAGAAATAAGGTTTCGTCTCGTACATTCTCATTGCCTCCTATTACAGTGTGTAAGCTTCGGGCTTCTGGGCGGCGTTGTTGTGCTCGGCGCCCTTGTAGACGCGCAGGCGCTTCAGCGCGGCGGCACCCAGGGTGTTGCCGGGCAGCATGCCCTTCACGGCCAGCATCATGGCCTTATCGGATTTCTCGGCCATCAGCGTGCGGTACTGCACGGCTTTCATGCCGCCGATCCAGCCGCTGTGGTGGTAGTAATACTTCTTGTCCAGCTTGCTGCCGGTAAGGACAGCCTGGTCGCAGTTGATGATGATCACATGGTCGCCGCAATCGACATTGGGCGTGAAAGTGACCTTATTTTTGCCGCGGAGCAGCACGGCGGCAGTGGCGGCGGTGCGGCCCAGGGGCTTGCCGGCGGCATCGATGATGTACCACTTGCGTTCCACGGTGCCGGGTTTAGCAAGAGTTGTGCTCATGGTGTTTTCCTCCTAATAGTCTCTACAAACAATCGAAAGGCCCGTGCAAACAGGCGCAAGATTGATTATAGCGGATGCCCGGCGCCGCGTCAACCCCTTTTTTGCATTTTTTTGATTTAGAAAGCGAGCGCTTTAAAATGCTCTGTTTTGCTCTTGAATGCTCTTGAATGCTCACGTGCTGTTTTTATAAAAATTTGCCCGCTTTTTGTTTACTATGCCCACGAAAATGTTATACTGGAAGAAGCGGATAAGGCGGCATGCCATAAAGATAAAGGAAGGCCGGTGGATACGATGGAATTTGAACGGCGCTGCTGGGCCGAGGTGGACCTCGGCGCGCTGCGGCACAACTTTAAGCTGGTGCGGGAAAGGGCCGGGGATGCGGCGGTGATGGCCGTGGTAAAGGCCGATGCATACGGCCACGGCGACGCGGTGGTGGCCCCGCTTCTGGAGCAGGAGGGCGCGGACCAGTTTGCGGTGTCCGGCTTTGGCGAGGCGGTGTGCCTGCGCCGGGCGGGCGTTACGAAGCCCATCCTGATCTTGGGTTATACCGGCGTGCAGAACGCGGCCGCGCTGGCCGTGGGCGGCATCAGCCAGACGGTGTTCTCGCTGGAATATGCGCGGGCGCTTTCGGAGGCCGCGCTGCGTGCGGGCGTGGCGGTGCGCGTGCATTTGAAAGTAGACACGGGCATGGGCCGCATCGGCTTTACGGCGGACGACGATATGGAGCGTGCCGTGGCGGAGATGGCCGAGGCCTGTGCGCTGCCGGGGCTTGTGCCCGTGGGTGTCTTTACGCATTTCGCAGCGGCGGACAGCACCGCGCCGGAGGATATCGCCTATACGCGCCGCCAGTACGATATTTTGTGCGCGGCAGTGGAGGAGATGGCCGCCCGGGGCTGTACCTTTGCGGTGAAGCATTGCTGCAATTCGGCGGGTACCTTCGCCTGGCCGGAGTTCCATCTGGACATGGTGCGGCCGGGCATCATCCTGTACGGCGAACAGCCCTCGGCTGATACGGTGCTGCCCGGGCTTGTGCCCGCGCTGCGCCTGCGCGCGGCGGTATCCATGGTGAAGGAACTGGCGGCGGGCGACGCCGTCAGCTACGGCTGCACCTTCCGCGCGCCAAAGCCCATGCGCGCGGCCACGCTGGCCGTGGGCTACGCGGACGGTTATCCGCGGGCGCTGTCGGGCCGGGGCACGGTCTCGCTGCACGGCAGGCCGGCGCGGGTGTTGGGCCGGGTGTGTATGGACCAGATCGTTGTGGACGTGACAGACATCCCGGACGTGAAGGCCGGGGATGCGGCTATTGTGTTCGGCGGCGGCGCGGCGGACAGCGTAGACGACGTGGCCCGCATGACGGGCACCATCAATTATGAAGTGCTGTGCGACGTGGGGCGCCGCGTGCAGCGCGTATATGTGGAAAACGGCGCAGAAGTGGAATTGGTGGACTATCTGAAAGGGGAATAGACGATGCGGGAACTGCTTGTTGTGATTGACTACCAGAACGATTTTGTAACGGGCGCGCTGGGCAACCCGGCCGCCGCCGCGCTGGAGCCGGGCATTGCCGCGCGGGTGGCCGCGCAGTTGGAAAGGGGCGGCCGCGTGCTGTTTACCCGGGATACCCACGGCACGGATTACCTGAACACGCGGGAGGGCCGCTTTCTTCCCGTGGCGCACTGCATTAAGGGCAGCCAGGGCTGGGGCCTGTACGGCTCATTGTCGCAGTATGAGACGGGCGTGCGGGACGGCGTGTCCATTGTGGACAAGCCCACATTCGGCTGCGCGGCGCTGCCGGCCGAGGCAGAGGCGCTGTGCGGCGGCGCGCCGGACAGTATTGAGATCTGCGGCGTGGTGACGGACATTTGTGTGGTGAGCAACGCCGTTTTGCTGCATTCGGCCTTTCTGAATGCCCGCGTGGCGGTATTGAAGGACCTGTGCGCCGCCGCCACGCCCGAGGGGCACGCCCGTGCGCTGGCCCTGCTGGCGGGTATGGGGTATGAGATCGTGTGACAAAGCGCCCGGGGCGCGATGAAGAAAACAGGAAAGCGCGGACGCTTCGATGCGTCCGCGCTTTTGTTTTGTGTAAAACGGCTCAGGAATATTTTTTCACAACGGCGGCCATCTCGTCCCAGCGGGCCTCCATGTCGCGCACCAGCTTGAACTGGGTGCGGCAGCGGTCCAGGTTCTGTCCGTCCCGGTGGATCTTGAAGTAGGTGTCGCCCTCCAGATAGTCCGTCAGGAAGCGGATGCCGCACTCCAGCGTCATCAGCTTCGCGCCCCAGGGCAGGTACTCCTTCTCTGCGTCCGTCAGCGTGCCGGCCGCGCCCTCGAGAAAGCCCTTGGTGTAAATATCAAACAGCGGAAGGTCGAAATTCACCTTGGAAAGATCGCGCTCGTCCTCGGCGGAATGGTTCGCGCCGAAGCGGATGGAATCGCCGAAATCATTGATGGACAGGCCCGGCATCACGGTGTCCAGGTCAATGACGCAGATGCCCTCGCCGGTGTCCTTGTCGATGAGGATGTTATTGAGTTTGGTGTCGTTGTGCGTCACGCGCAGGGGCAGCCTGCCGGCGCGCAGCGCCTCCAGCGCCACGCTGCAATCCGCCGCATGGGCCTTTACGAACGCGATCTCCGGCGCGCAGTCCTTCGCGCGGCCCAGTTTGTCCGCAGCCAGCGCCTTTTCAAAATTGGCGAGGCGGTTTTCAGTGTCGTGGAATTTTTCAATGGTCTCGAACAGGGTATCGGCGGGATAATCCTTCAGCATGCGTTGGAAATTGCCGAACGCCTTGGCGGAAGCATAGAACAGCTCCGGCGTTTCTGCTTTCTGCAGGCACAGCGTATTTTCCACAAAGGGATACACGCGCCATGCGCCGCCCTCGCTGTCGGTGAAATATGCCGCGCCGTTTTTGGTGCGCAGCACCGTCATGGTTTCCCGCGCCGCGTCGCCGCCGTCTTTCTCAATGAGATCGCGCAGATAGTCCGTCACGCCCACGATGTTTTGCATGAGCTGGTCCGGGTGCTTGAATGCGGCGGCGCTCATGCGCTGGAGGATGTAGCGCACGCAGTCGCCTTCTGCCGTCTGGGTGTATACGCAGAACGTGTCGTTGATATGGCCCTGGCCGAAGCGCGCCGCGCCTACGACCTCGCCCGCGAACGCATAGGCGGCAAGCACTTCGGAGAGCGTGTTTTCAGCGGGATTTGCCATGCTTACACCTCCCACAGATTGTCGGGGTACAGGCCCTGCGCCGTTTTTTCGGCAATGGCCGCCACCACCACGGGCTTATCTTCTTTGTAGGTCACGCCGTACCACTTGTCGCGGCTGTGCAGCACCTTCACCTGCGCCTTATCCTCGGCGATGAGCTGGCTCACCACGCTGGGGAGGAAGTACTCGCCCTTAAGGGGGTTCGTTTTCAGCGCGTTGTCCAGAAACGCCGCAAAGCGGGCCCCGGTCTCGGCCAGAAAGCTCCGGGTAAAGCCCCACATGTTCATGGATACGATGGTGTCGCCGGGCAGGTCCGTCCAAGTGGCGCCGTCATCCTCCGTGAAGCGCGCGCCCGCTGCGGTTTTTTCGATGTGGGTGCGTTCGGTGACGCTGTCCAGATAGCCCTCCGCATTCGTCACGCAGATGCCGCGGGCCACGTGGCCGTTTTCGGTTACCGTGTTCTCCAGCAGATAGCCGACCATGGCGTATTCATATTTGCCGTCCCGGTCCGGGTTGGCAAGCAGGTAATCGTAGATCTTCTGGAACGCCTCGGGGCCGTAATAGTCGTCGGCGTTGATCACGGCGAACGGGCCGTCGATGACGTCCCGGGCCGACAGGATGGCGTGGCTGGTGCCCCAGGGCTTGACGCGGCCTTCGGGCACGGCGTAGCCGGCGGGCAGGTCGTCCAGCTGCTGGAACGCATAGCGCACGTCCATCACTTTGGACAGGCGGTCGCCGATGGCGGCCTTGAAGTCGGCCTCGATCTCGTGCTTGATGATGAACACCACGGTCTCGAAGCCCGCGCGGCGGGCGTCGAAGATGGAATAGTCGATGATGAGCTGGCCGTGGCCGCCCACCGGGTCGATCTGCTTGAGGCCGCCGTAGCGGCTGCCCATGCCGGCGGCCATAACAACGAGTACAGGTTTGTTCATTGCGTTATTCTCCTTTTTGCTCCGATTCTTGTATCCAAGGGCGGGCGCGGCTCAGCCCTTGTAGCCGTTGGGGTTCATGCTCTGCCATTTCCAGCTGGAGGCACACATCTCTTCAATGCCGTACTCGGCCGTCCAGCCCAGCTCGTCCCGGGCCTTGGCGGGGTCCGCGTAGCATTCGGCAATGTCGCCGGGGCGGCGCGGGTCGATGACATAGGGCAGGTCCTTGCCGCAGGCCTTGCTGTATGCTTTGATGACGTCCAGCACGCTGTAGCCCTTGCCCGTGCCCAGGTTGCAGATGAACAGGCCGCAGTTCGAAGCCAGCTTTTTCAGCGCCGCCACATGGCCGCGGGCCAGGTCCACCACATGGATATAATCGCGCACGCCGGTGCCGTCGGGCGTGGGGTAATCGTTGCCGAACACATGCACCTTTTCCAGCGTGCCCACGGCCACCTTGGCGATGTAGGGCACCAGGTTGTTGGGGATGCCGTTGGGGTCCTCGCCGATGAGGCCGCTTTCATGAGCGCCGATGGGGTTGAAATAGCGCAGCAGGGCCACATTCATCGTGGGGTCCGCCTTGCAGTAATCCTTTAAAATCTGCTCCATCATCACCTTGGTGGTGCCGTAGGGGTTGGTGGTGGCGCCGGTGGGGAAGTCCTCGGTGATGGGCACGCTGGCCGGGTCTCCGTAAACCGTGGCGGAGGACGAGAACACAAAGTTTTTTACATTGTATTTGCGCATGGCGTTCAGCACCGTCAGCGTGCAGCCCAGGTTGTTGGTGTAATATTCCAGCGGTTTTTGAACGCTTTCACCCACGGCCTTGTATGCCGCGAAATGGATGACGGCGTCGATCTCCGGATGGGAGGCGAACAGCGCGTCCACGGCCTCGCCGTCGCACAGGTCCACATTGACGAAGGGGACCTTTTTGCCGCTGATCTGTTCCACGCGGCGCAGGGCCTCCTCGCAGGAATTGTACAGGTTGTCGGCCACGATGATCTCATAACCCGCTTTCATCAGCTCGATGCAGGTGTGGCTGCCGATGTATCCGGCGCCCCCGTTTACCAAAATCGCCATAGTTGCCAGCTCCTTTTCTGTTTTGTTTTTCACGCGTTGCTTTTGTGCTGCCCGGAACACTCTTCATTGCTTTTCATTGTAGCCGCTCCGGGCAGCGTGTTAAATAGATTTTTTAATACAATATTTGCACAATTGAACTATGCAAGGCCGCAGGAATCCCGAATATTTGCACAAACGTCCACGATAGCGAAAAACTCATTCCGTACGGTTTTTGGTGGCCAGAATTTTGACGCTGGAGGCGTATTCGCTGGGCGTCATGCCCGTAACCTTTTTGAAATGGCGGGAGAAATAGTGGATGGAGTTATAGCCCAGCAGCGCGGCGATCTCGGTGAAATTGTGCGTGCCCTCCCGGATCATGCGCTTGGCCGCGTCGATCTTCAGCGTGCCGAAGTATTCCATTGCGCCGCCGCCCGTCTTTTCCCGGAAGATCTTTTGCAGATAGCTGCGGCCCACCAGATTGTCCCGGCAGATATCCGAGAGCGTCAGGCGTTTTGCGATGTTGTCCTCCAGATATTTGCTCACACGGTCGATGAATTCCTGCTGTGTGCGTTCCCGGATGAGGCTGGTGGGCTTTGCGGCGGCCGCGGCCTCGTCCGCGCCGCGGCGGATGAAGCCGATGAGCAGCTGCTCGATGCTGCTTCCGATGAGCTGCTCGGCGCCGAAGGGCGCATCCTCCCGCCGGGCCAGCTGCATGGTCTGCGGGTCGTTGAGCGGCGTGGAGAATGCGGCCTCGCCCTCCTCCACGATGCGCGCCAGCAGGGCGCGGCCGGAATCGCCCACGCTCAATACTCTGTTTTCAAAAAAACGCATGGCCTCGCCGTGGCAGACAAAACCCACCACAACAAGATTGGGCGCCACCACACCGTTGGCCGAGAGCGCGTGGAACTCGCCCGGTTTATGGAAAATGATCTGCCCTTTCTTCAAATGCTGCACCACGTCCCCGGCGCGCACATCCAGCTCACCCTTGTCCACATACAAAAATTCCCAGAAATCGTGGCGCTCTCCTTCAAAATAGTAATTGCTGGAATATTCAAAATAATGCACGGAGACGATATCGTCCACCGCCAGCGGCCGCTGCAGCCGTATGGCCTCGTAGCCCATGCCAGTATTCCGCCTTTCTGTCAGACTGTTACATTATAATCTATTAAAGCATATACGGACGATTGTGTAAAGATAAATGAACAAAAGTACAACTGTTGTTATTCCGGATGTCCCTCCCGCGCGGCCCGCTGCCGCTTCCGGTATTCCATAGGGCTGATGCCTTCCAGCTTACGGAAACTCTGGGAGAAGTAACTGGGGGAGGAAAAACCCAGCATGTGGGAGATCTGGGACAGGGAGTGATTGGTGTCCGCCAGCAGGTAGCGGCTCTCCTCGATGCGCCGTCCGATCAGATAATTGATGGGCGACACGCCGTATTCTTTGCTGAAGGAGTGGACAAGATAGTATTTGTTCACATGCGTCAGTTCCGCCAGCTGGTCCAGAGAAATATTTTCTTTAAAATTGCTGTCGATGTACCGCCGGGCCTCGGCGCATTCCTTGCTGGACTGTTGGGCGGGCGTGACCGTGAGGGAAAAATCCGTGTGGCGCATCAGCTTAACGACCAGAACCTCCAGAAGATCCTGGCAGACGACTTCGTAACCTGCGGATTTCTGCTCGATCTCCCGCAGCATGCCCCGCAGATAGGGCAGAATATCCTCGCGTCCGCTGTGGAAGTTGAATGCGCTGTACCGCCTGTCACCGTTTTCGTCCGCGGCGAATTCCATGCCCTCAACGCCCAGCACGATATATTCCAGCGGGCTGGCGTTCAGGCTTACCTCCGTGTGCTCCACATTGGGGTTGACGATGACAAGGTCGTCCGGAGAGACGGGAATCAGCTTTTCCGCCACTTTGAACTGCCCCATGCCGCCAACCACATAGAAAAGCTCGGTGCAGGCGTGGGTATGCATCAGGCTGTGCCAGTCGCCCCCGTATTTGGCGGTGCTCACGTACAGCAGTTTGGTGACGTCCCGGTCCACAGGGCTGACGCCGGGGGTGTTTACCTCGTATCGTTTGTTGCTCATGACGGTTTTCCCAACTTTCTTTCGTGCGCCGCATGCAGAAACGGCCAAGTATAAATTTTCGCAAGATTATTTTATAAATATTGCTTTTGCTTAAGCAAAGTTGCTGCCGTTAACCATTATAATACTTTTGGGAACCGGGCGCAAATATTTTGCGCGAAAGCCATAAAGCGCTGTTTGTGAAAAAATAATCTGCAATTGAACACATTCGGAAAGGTGAACAAACACAAAAAGCTTGTTTTGTGGATACTGTGCATAAAAATTACAAAAGTAAGTCAAAATTAATATCGCAGATGATAAAAAGACAAGATAAATAAAAAATGGAGCAAGAATATTGTTGAATGCGAAAAGGGAAAAGATATACTAAAGGGGACGGATGCACCGGGCGCAAGGCCCGGCGCAAACAAACGCGAACAAGATTTTCAGGAGGTAAACTATGAAAAAGCTACTTAGCATTATGCTGGTGCTCACCATGGCGCTCACCCTGCTCGCCGGCTGCGGCGGCTCCGGCTCGTCTTCGACGCCGGCGGCAAGCTCCGGCTCCACGGCTGGCAGCTCTTCGGCGCCCGCTGAGCAGACGCTGAAGGTGGCCGCCATCGAGACGGCCTATGGCAGCGACATGTGGAAAGAAGTGTGCGCGGCGTTTGAGGCTGCCAACCCCGGCGTTACGGTTGAACTGACGGCCGACAAGAAGCTGGAGGATGTTATCGGTCCGAGTATGAAGGCCGGCGATTATCCCGACGTCATCCATCTGGCCACGGGCCGCGAGGCGGCTTTGACCGAAACGTTCATTAAAGACAACGGCATTCTGGACATTACCGATGTGCTGGACATGACGGTGCCCGGTGAGGACGTCAAGGTGAAGGATAAAATTGCGGGTGGCTTCACGGATTCCTCCCTGACCAATCCGTATGGCGACGGCAAAACGTATCTGGCACCCATGTTCTACAGCCCCTGCGGCCTGTTCTATAACGCCGGCCTGCTGGAAGAAAAGGGCTGGGAAGTGCCCGCCACCTGGGATGAGATGTGGGAGCTGGGCGACAAGGCGAAGGCCGAAGGCATCAGCCTGTTTACCTACCCCACCACCGGTTACTTCGACGCTTTCTTCTACGCTCTGATGTACACGGCGGGCGGCCCCGAGTTCTTCGACAAGGCCACGCGTTATGAAGAAGGCATCTGGGACACCGAGGAGGCCAAGACCTGCTTCGACATTGTTGCCAAGCTGGCCGAGTACACCGAGCCTACCACCCCGGCCAATGCCAACGACGACAACTTTACAAAGAACCAGCAGCTTGTGCTGGACAATAAGGCCATCTTTATGCCCAACGGCACCTGGATCGTGGGCGAGATGGCGGAAGCGCCCCGCGCCGATGGCTTTAAATGGGGCTTCACGGCCCTGCCCGCTGTGAAAGAGGGCGGCGACCGTTACAGCTACACCTGGTTTGAGCAGGCCTGGATCCCGGCGGCAGCCGAGCATCAGGACCTTGCCAAGCAGTTCATCGCCTACCTGTACAGCGACGAAGCCGCGGCCATCTTTGCCAAGGCGGGCGCCATCCAGCCCATCGTGGGCCTGGCGGAAACGCTGGAGGGCGACAACAAGATGTTCTATTCCATTTATGACAACGGCGCGAAGGCCGCGCTGGGCAGCTTTGCCGCCACTGAGGCCATCGAGGGCCTCGATACCCGCAGCGTCTGGTTCGACCCCGTCAACAGCCTTGTGACGGGCGACAAGACCGAGCAGGATTGGATCGACGGCGTGAAAGCCGCCAGCGATCAGCTGCGCGCGGCGCTGAAATAAGCGCTCGGAAACAGAACGATTTGTAAGTACGTGAAAGTAACGGTGAGTAGAGAAACCTGCTCACCGTTACTTTTTGAAGCGGACGCGGGAGCGTCCGGCATCATGGAGAAAGGAAGATGCGCGCATGGATAAGCAGAAAGGGCGCGGACGGTTTGTATTCCTCTGCCTGGCCCCGGCCGTGATCCTGTTCACGGTGTTCATGGTGATCCCCACCATCAACGTGTTCCGCATGTCGCTTTATAAATGGGGCGGATATTCCGCCAACCAGGAATTTGTCGGCCTGGACAATTTCAAGAAGCTGTTTGCGGACCCTAAATTTTACCAGTCCTTCCAGAATACGATCCTGCTGATCGTCATTGTCACCATCATTACATTTGCGTTCGCCCTGGTATTTGCGGCGATCCTCTCGCGGGAAAAGATCAAGGGGCAGAATTTCTTCCGCGTGATCTTCTACATTCCGAATATCCTGTCCGTGGTCGTTATCAGCGCCATTTTCAGCGCCATTTATGACCCGAACAACGGTATGCTCAACAGCCTGATCGCCCTGTTCCGTGAACCCGGCGAGGTGCCTACGCTGTGGCTGGGCAACCAGCAGCTCGTGATTTACAGCATTGCCATCGCGCTGGTCTGGCAGGCCATTGGCTACTACATGGTGATGTATATGGCCAGCATGGCCAGTATTCCCGAGAGCATTTACGAAAGCGTCAACCTGGACGGCGCGGGCCGTGTCAAAACATTTTTTTCCATCACGATCCCGCTGGTGTGGACAAACATCCGAACGACGCTCACGTTTTTCATCATCAGTACCATCAACCTGTCGTTCCTGTTCGTCAAGGCGATGACCAGCGGCGGGCCGGACGGCGCCAGCGAGGTCATCCTGAGCTATATGTATAAGCAGGCGTACACCAACTCGAGCTACGGCTACGGTATGGCCATCGGCGCTGTGGTGTTCATCTTTTCGTTCGCGCTTTCCGCCATCGTCAACAAGGTGACGAAGCGCGAGCCGCTGGAATTTTAAGGAGGGGACGGTATGAACAAAGACATCAAATTGAAAAAAAGCTCCTCCGGAGATACGCTGTATCGTGTGTTCATTTACGTGGCTCTCATTACACTGGCCGTCACAATCATCGTTCCCGTGGCGTGGGTGTTCATGGCATCCGTCAAGCAGAACAGCGAGTTTTACGGCAACCCCTGGACGCTGCCTGCCGGGTTCTACTGGCAGAACTTTGTGGATGCCTGGACAAAGGCACGCATGGGCGAATACATGCTCAATTCCGTCGTTGTCACGGCGCTTGCGCTGGGTATCCTGCTTATCGTTGCGCTGCCCGCCGCATATGTGCTCTCCCGCTTTAATTTTCGCGGCAGGGGCTTTTTCAACACGGCGTTCATGGGCGGCCTGTTCATCAATGTCAACTATATCGTCGTGCCGATCTTCCTGATGTTTGTGGACGGCGATAAAATGCTGCGCAAGGTGTTCGGCACAGGCTTTTTCCTGAACAATATTTTCGTGCTGGCGCTGGTATATGCGGCTACGGCGCTGCCGTTCACCATCTATCTGTTGTCCGGCTATTTTGCTACGTTGCCCAAGGCGTATGAAGAAGCCGCTTATGTGGACGGCGCGGGTTACGGCAGGACCATGCTGCGCATTATCATGCCCATGGCTCAGCCCAGCATCATTACCGTCATTCTGTTCAACTTTCTCTCGTTCTGGAACGAGTACATCATTGCCATGACGATGCTCACGGACCCCAACGGCGGCAAAACGCTGCCCGTGGGCCTGATGAACCTGATGCGCGCACAGAATGCGGCGGCGCAGTACGGGCAGATGTATGCGGGCCTTGTGCTTGTGATGCTGCCTACATTGATCCTATATATCTGCGTACAGAAGAAACTTACCCAGGGCATGACGCTCGGCGGCCTGAAGGGCTGAGCGGCGGCCACAGCCAGAGAGGAGAAACGAATATGGATTTTCTCAGGGAAAACAAAGCGCTGCGCTTTATTTTGGCGCTGGCGGTGTTTGCGCTGTGCCTGTGGCTCGTTGTCAGCGGGCAGCAGCTCACGGGTACGCCCGGCGGGCTTTTGCGCATGCTGGCCGGTCTGGCCGGTCTTCTGGGGCTGCTGTTTCTGTATAACAAGCCCTTCGCGGGTTAGCATGCAGCCTTACATCGATTGACGAGGAGAAAAGCAATGAGTGAAACAAAACGCAAAGGGCGCGTGACGATCCCAACAGACGTGGATGTGGTGCCCGAGACGCTGGAGATCCTGGAGCGCTGGGGCGCGGACGCCATCCGGGACTGTGACGGAACGGATTACCCCGAGGCGCTGAAAAGCGTGGACGCGAAGGTGTATTCCACCTATTACACGACCCGAAAGGACAATGCCTGGGCCAAGGCAAACCCGGACGAGGTGCAGCAGTGCTACATCATGACGGGCTTTCATACAGCCGTGGCCGATTCGCTTTCCATCCCGCTGATGCAGGGCATCAGCCCGGAGCTGATGGCCGTGAACACCCGAGACGACATCAAGCGCTGGTGGGAGGTCGTGGACCGCACCGCCGGCCGCGTGGTGCCCCCGCAGGACTGGAGTTATGACGAAAAGAGCGGGAACGTAACAGTACATGCTGTAGAAAGATTTCACGAATATACGGTGAGTTTTCTTGCGTATCTGATCTGGGACCCGGTGCACATGTACAACGCCGTCACCAACGGCTGGAAAAACTTCGAGCACCAGATCACCTTTGACGTGCGCCAGCCCAAGACCCGCAGGTACACGATGGAGCGCCTGCGCAAATTTATCGCGGAGCACCCGTATGTGAACGTCATCCGCTACACCACGTTCTTCCACCAGTTCACGCTGGTGTTCGATGAGCTGCAGCGGGAAAAATACGTGGACTGGTACGGTTATTCCGCCAGCGTGTCTCCGTATATTCTGGAGCAGTTCGAGCGGGAGGCTGGCTACAAATTCCGGCCCGAATTCATCATCGACCAGGGTTATTACAACAACCAGTACCGCGTGCCCTCGAAAGAATTCAAGGACTTCCAGGCGTTCCAGCGGCGCGAGGTGGCAAAACTGGCCAGGGAAATGGTGGACGTCACCCACGAGCTGGGCAAGGAAGCCATGATGTTTCTGGGCGACCACTGGATCGGCACCGAGCCGTTCATGGAGGAGTTCAAAAGCATTGGCCTGGATGCCGTGGTGGGCAGCGTGGGCAATGGCAGCACGCTGCGCCTTATCAGCGATATTCCGGGCGTGAAATATACCGAGGGCCGCTTTTTGCCTTACTTCTTCCCGGACACCTTCCACGAGGGCGGCGACCCTGTGCGGGAGGCCAAGGAAAACTGGGTGACAGCGCGGCGCGCCATCCTGCGCAAGCCCATCGACCGCATCGGCTACGGCGGATACCTGAAGCTGGCCTGTGCGTTTCCGGAATTCATCGATTATGTGGAGAGCGTGTGCAATGAGTTCCGCGAGCTGTACGACAACATCAAGGGCACGACGCCATACTGCGTAAAAACCGTGGCGGTGCTGAACTGCTGGGGCAAAATGCGCGCCTGGGGCTGCCATATGGTGCACCACGCGCTGTACCAGAAGCAGAATTACAGCTATGCGGGCGTAATTGAGGCGCTTTCGGGCGCGCCGTTCGACGTGCGGTTCATCAGCTTTGACGACCTGCGCGCGGACGCCCATGTGCTGGACGGCGTGGACGTGCTCATCAATGTGGGCGACGGCGACACGGCCCACACCGGCGGCGGCGAATGGGAGGACCCGGCTGTGGCGGCTGCTGTGCGCGGCTTCGTGTACAATGGCGGCGGCATCGTCGGCGTGGGCGAACCATCGGGCCACCAGTACGAGGGACATTATCTGCAGCTGGCCGGCGTACTGGGCGTGGAGAAGGAAACGGGCTTCACGCTGGGCTACGACAAATACAACTGGGACGAGCATCCCGGCCACTTCATTCTGGAGGACTGCACGAAGCCGGTGGATTTCGGCGAGGGAAAAAAGGGCATCTACGCGCTGCCGGACACGGAGATCCTGGTGCAGCGGGAAAAAGAGGTGCAGATGGCCGTGCACGCGTTTGGCAAAGGCCGGGCGGTGTACATCAGCGGCCTGCCGTACAGCTTTGAAAACAGCCGCGTTTTGTACCGCAGCATCCTGTGGAGCGCCCACGACGAAGAAAGCCTGCACAAATGGTTCAGCAGCAACTTCAACGTGGAGGTACACGCCTATGTGAAGAACGGCAAGTACTGCGTTGTGAACAACACCTACGAGCCGCAGAGCACCGTTGTTTACAAGGGCGACGGCTCCAGCTTTGCGCTGGATATGGCGGCCAACGAGATCAAATGGTATGAGATATGATGCCGCCGCTGTGACGGCATAAGGGCAGGGCGCTCCGGCGCGGCGAAAGGCCGCGGCGCGGGCGCCCCGTTTTTGAATGAACGCGGCGCTTCCCCGCGCGTGCCGCTGTGCGGAACGCATCCGCGGCCCGGATTGCACGATCGTACAATCCCTACGGGAAATCTGTGAATACGATGTAAATCTTTTGTCTTTTCGGCTCATTTTCCGTAAAACAGCTTGAGCTTTTTTTAACAAAGAGGTATAATAAATCCAAATCGCATTTTATTGGAAAGCGGGGGCAGGCCCCGCGATGCGAAAGGAAGCGCGGGCCATGGGCGCACGTTTCAAAACAGAGGGAATTACATTAAAGAAAGGTGATTTGATTATGGCATTGACAAGCAACCAGCATGTTCTGGACTGGGTCAAAGAGATGGAAGAGCTCATGACCCCGGACAAAACCATCTGGATCGACGGTTCGGAAGGCCAGCTGCGCGCCCTGCGTGAGCAGGCGTTCGCCACGGGCGAGCTGACGGAGCTGAACCAGGAGGAGCTGCCCGGCTGCGTGCTGCACCATACCGCGAAAAACGACGTGGCCCGCGTGGAGGACCGCACGTTCATCTGCACCTCCAACAAGGCGGACGACTGCATGATGGTCAACTGGATGGATCCCAACGAAATGAAGGCCAAGCTGCTGCCCCTGTACAAAAATGTGATGGCGGGCCGCACCATGTACGTTATTCCTTACTGCATGGGCCCCATCGGCAGCCCGTTCTCCAAGGTCGGCGTTGAAGTGACCGACTCCATCTACGTTGTGCTGAACATGGATATCATGACCCGCGTGGGTGTGAAGGCCCTGCGGCAGCTGGGCGATTCCAACGATTTCGTGCGCGGCCAGCATGCCCGTGCGGACATCGACCCGGAGAACCGCTACATCGTCCAGTTCCCCGAGGACAACGCCATCTGGTCCATCAACTCCGGCTACGGCGGAAACGTGCTGCTGGGCAAAAAATGCTTCGCACTGCGCATCGCCAGCTACCAGGGCTACAAGGAAGGCTGGATGGCCGAGCACATGCTGATCCTCGGCATCGAGGACCCGCAGGGCAACGTGGACTACATCACCGCCGCGTTCCCCTCTGCCTGCGGCAAAACCAACCTGGCCATGCTCATCCCGCCCGAAGTGTATGCCAAGCAGGGCTACAAGGTGTGGACGGTGGGCGACGATATCGCCTGGATGCACATTGGCGACGACGGCCGCCTGTATGCCATCAACCCGGAGAACGGCTTCTTCGGCGTGGCTCCCGGCACCAACGAGAAATCCAACCCCAACGCCCTGCACACCACGATGAAGGGCACGATTTTCACCAACGTTGCGCATAACCTGGAGAACAACACCGTGTGGTGGGAAGGTCTGGACAAGAACCCGCCTGAGGATGTTCAGGAGTGGACGGGCCTGGCCGTGGACGGCAAGGAGTACATTGCAAACGGCGGCAAGCTGGCCCACCCCAACAGCCGCTTCACCGCTCCGGCCGCGAACTGCCCCTGCCTGTCCAAGGAGTTCAACAACCCCAACGGCGTACCTGTCACCGCGATGGTGTTCGGCGGCCGCCGCGCCAAGACGGCTCCGCTGGTCTACCAGTCCTTCAGCTGGGCGCACGGCGTGTATGTCGGCTCTGCCATGGCTTCTGAGACAACTGCTGCCGCTGCCGGCGCTGTGGGCGTTGTCCGCCGCGATCCGATGGCCATGCGTCCGTTCTTCGGCTACAATGTGGGCGATTACTTCGCGCACTGGCTGGAGATGGGCAAGAAGCTGGGCGACAAGGCGCCGAAGATCTTCAACGTCAACTGGTTCCGCACCGACGACGAAGGCCACTTTATTTGGCCGGGCTTCGGCGACAACATGCGCGTGCTGATGTGGATCCTGAAGCGCTGCAAGGGCGAGGCTGAGGCTGTTGAGACGGCCATCGGCTACGAGCCCAAGCCCGAGGATATCGACATTACCGGTCTGGACGGCGTCACCGTTGACACCATCAAGGGCCTGTTGGATGTGGATAAGGAGCTGTGGCTGGAAGACGTGAAGGGTGTTGAGGAACTGTACGCCCAAATCGGCGACCATGTTCCCGCCGAGCTGCACGCCGAGGCTGCTGCCCTGCGCGAGCGCCTTTCCAAATAATTCCCTCTGTTTTCAAACGCCCCCGC
>OLQF01000044.1_pt1 | contig 106374 bp, 103 predicted proteins | sample 1643171 | NCBI WGS metagenome assembly OLQF01 (sample SAMEA3136702, study PRJEB25190) | human gut metagenome | reverse complement strand
AAGTTGTTTTGCTCGGTTGTTGTTGTCTGTTGTGACAACTTCTATATCTTATCATTATCTCAGTTGTTTGTCAACAACTTTTTAAAACTTTTTTGTTATTTTATAACAAGTTTTTTTGATCAAATGATTGATTTAAAAGCAATCTCTTTAACGACTTTGTTATTCTAACATGTTATTTATCTTTTCGTCAAGAAAAATTTTTAACTTTTTAAAACTTTTTTCTTAACGAACTGTTTGTCAGAACAGATATTAATATACCAAGGATTTTTCTAAAACGCAACTATTATTTTGCAGAAAAATAACATTTTTTTCAATTTCGAACGATAAATATTTTCTGCAAAGAAAACATTCGTTTCTTTATCTTGTAATCCCTTTTCTCTTACTGAAATGTTCGTTAATCATTCGTAAAAAAAGCAACGTACTTTATTGTACGTTGCTCTCTTCTTTTATTCCAGCGATTGGAATAAAAATTCTAAAGATCGTTCCTTGATGCAATACGCTTTCTGCATCAATACGTCCTTTATAGTTTTCGACTAATTGTTTTGCAATTGATAGTCCTAAGCCATTACCGCCTTTATTTCTTGCACGGGCTTTATCTACTCGATAGAATCGATCAAATATTTTCTCCAAGTCTTCTTCAGTGATTCCTTCACCAAAATCTTGCACAGCTATTTCAAATTCATTCATCGTTCGAGAAATGGAAATATGCACTTCTTTTCGATCTGTTGAATATTTAATCGCATTATCTAATAGAATAATTAGCAATTGTTCAAAGTGATTACGATAGATTTTCAGTTCAACTTCGGTTGGTAAATCGTCATCTAATGTGATATGAAACTCAGGATAAACCAATTGGAAGTTATTAAATACTTGGTAGACTACTTGTTTAGCATCTGTTCGTTCATTTGCATATTGGGTGTCCACTTGTTCAGCGCGTGAAAGGTCAAGCATTTCTTGGACCAAGCTCTTCATACGACTAATTTCTTGTAAACTGGCCTTTAATGATTCATCTAAAATTTCAGGATCGTCTTTCCCCCAACGATTTAAAAGGTTTAAATGACCTTCCATAATCGCAACGGGCGTTCTTAATTCATGGGAAACATCTTCAACAAACTGCTCTTGTTGTTCGATATAGCGTCTCATACGATCTAACATTTCATTAAAGATTTCCGAGATATCTGCTAACTCATCTCTCGTATTAATCTCCGGCATGTGGACATCTGATTGCGGGTCTTTGCGGATTGTATCCATCGTGTCTCTCAATACTTTTAATGGTTTTAAGAAATAAGAAGAGAGGATAAAGCCTAAGACACTACTTACAATCAGAGAAATCACTTCTAAAACTACAAGTGTTAATAATAAATGATTACGAATTTCATAAAAAGAAGAAAGTTCATAAAACGCTTGAATATAGCCAATCTTTTCTCGTGTTTCTTTTGAAAAAATAGGTTCCACGGAATAAAAACCGGTTTTATCAAAAACGGTTCGAACAACAGGTAATTGTCGATCCAATTGTAATAACTTATCATATTCATTTTGTGTTTTAAAAACTAGCTTTTGGTTTGTGTCATACACAGATAAATAAAGTTCTGGTTGTCCTAGTTCAGATATGAAACTGTCCATTTCCATAAACGAACCTTCTACTGCTGTATGCTTATTATAGTAGTTTTCATCTCTTTCACTCGGCGTTTTTAAATAGTCAAAAACGTCTGTTACCGTTAAATTTTCATTGGCATTAGCTAATCGATTTGTTACTTCTGCAATCGTTGCTTCGACATTTTCCTTTTCTTTGGCAACAATAAGACTGACAGAAGACTTATAGGTAATCACCGCAAAAATGGTAAAAACTACAAATATAAAGAAAGAACTTGCGAAAGCCCACTTTATAGTTAAAGATGGGCCTTCCAGTTCTTTTTTAATCGTTCTTTTCATTAATTAGTTCTCACGAACGCATAACGTAGCCAGTTCCACGGACAGTTTGGATGTAGCTTTCTTCTCCAGGTACGTCAATTTTATTTCGCAAGTAGCGGATATATACATCCACAACGTTTGTTTCTACTTCTGTTTCATAGCCCCAAACTTTATTTAGTAACACATCACGTGCCAAGACAACGTTCACGTTTTCCATTAGCGTTAATAGTAATTCGTATTCGCGTTTTGTTAATTCAATCATTTCAGAATTACGACGAACGACACGATTTTCTTTTTCAATTGTTAAGTCACGATATGTAATCGTTGTTTGTTTTGCAACGTTTTTATCGCCCTCAATATCAATACGACGAAGTAACGCACGTAAACGAGCTAACAATTCTTCAATTGCAAATGGTTTAACAATATAATCATCCGCTCCATGGTCTAAGCCAGAAACACGGTCAATTACTGAATCACGCGCAGTCATCATAATAATTGGTGTATTTTTCACTTGGCGAACACGGCGACATACTTCTAATCCATTTAATTCTGGTAACATCAAATCAAGAAGGATAGCATCCCATTCGTTGTTAAGAGCGGCTTCCAATCCTGTACGACCATTGTAGTGTACTTCTGTCGTATACCCCTCATGTTTTAATTCAAGCTCAACGAATCTCGCTAAGTTCTTTTCATCTTCAATAATTAAAATGTTGCTCATTTGATTAATTGTCCTTTCTCTTTAAAAGCTATACTCAAGCTCAACCTTTTTATTCCTTACTACTTATTAGAGAATTACTACTCAATCTGTCTGGTTCTTTTTTAAGCCACAGTAAAACCATGAGCATGGTGAGCCACACTCATGGTCTCCAGCGTGTTTATTCTTCGTTGTACCAGCTGTAATGGTAGATTCCTTCTTTGTCTGTGCGTTCGTACGTATGAGCACCGAAGTAATCACGTTGTGCTTGAATTAAATTCGCTGGTAAGCGATCTGAACGATAAGAATCGTAATAAGCAATTGCAGATGAGAATGTTGGTACAGGAACACCTGCTTGAACAGCAATCGCAACAACTTCACGAACGGCTTGTTGATATTTTTTCGTAATTTCTACGAAGTATTCATCTAACAACAAGTTTTCAAGTGCTGGATTTTTTTCATATGCATCGGTAATTTTTTGTAAGAATTGTGCACGGATAATGCAACCTGCTCGCCAGATTTTTGCAATTTCACCAAATGGTAAATCCCATCCGTATTCTTCAGAAGCTGCACGGAGTTGTGCAAACCCTTGCGCATAACTCATTAATTTACTAAAGTATAATGCTTCGCGAATTTTTTCAATCAATTCTTTTTTATCGCCTGCAAAGTTAAAGGCTGCAGGTTTTGATAAAATGCCACTTGCTTTTACGCGTTCTTCTTTGTAAGCCGAAATAAAACGTGCAAATACTGATTCTGTAATTAATGGTAATGGTACGCCAAGATCTAACGCACTTTGGCTTGTCCATTTACCTGTTCCTTTGTTGCCTGCTGCATCAAGAATAACATCAACGATTGGTTGGTCGGTTCCTTCATCATCTTTACGTGTCAAAATGTCAGCCGTGATCTCGATAAGGTAACTGTCTAATTCGCCTTCGTTCCATTCTTTGAAAATCTCTGCCATTTCATCAACAGATAAACCTAAGATTTGTTTCATTAAGTCGTAGGATTCAGCAATTAATTGCATGTCCCCGTATTCAATCCCATTATGAACCATTTTTACATAATGTCCAGCACCATTTGGGCCAATGTAAGTCACACATGGTTCACCGTCTTCTGCTTTAGCTGAAATTTTTTCAAGAATTGGCGCAACTAACTCATACGCTTCTTTTTGTCCACCAGGCATGATAGATGGTCCTTTCAAGGCTCCTTCTTCTCCGCCAGAAACGCCAGTACCAATAAAGTTAATTCCTGAGTTTGCTAGTTCTTCATTACGTCGCATTGTGTCTTTGAAGAACGTATTACCGCCATCAATTAAGATGTCGCCTTTATCAAGGTGTGGTAACAATTCTTGGATTGTCGCATCTGTTGCAGGTCCAGCTTTAACCATCAACATAATTCGACGAGGTTTTTCAATTGCATTCACAAATTCCTCAATTGAGTATGTTGCTTGAAAGTTTTTGTCAGGATGTTCTTCAACCACTTCTGTTGTTTTTGATCCTGTACGGTTATACAGCGCAACTGTATAGCCTCTGCTTTCAATGTTTAAAGCAAGATTTTTCCCCATGACAGCCATGCCGACTACGCCAAATTGTTGTTTTGTCATTTTATGACCTCCTATATTATAATCAACGAAAATTCTATGAGCATTCTCTTATAATCCTCACTATTATAACGCACTATCTTTCATATGAAAACAATATAGTGCCAATAAATTTCCAATTTCTTCATATTTTCTTAAAAAAATACAAATCCCCTAGGCTCCATGGTTAGCCTAGGGGATTCAACATTTCAAAAAATGTTTTTATGCTTATGCTTCTTTAGACATTACGTCTTTTCCATCGTAGTGACCACATGCTGGACATACGTGATGGCTTTTTTTCATTTCACCACAGTTTGAGCATGCATTTAAGCCTTTGATTGTTAATTTGTAGTGTGTGCGACGTTTTGCTTTTTTCGCTTTAGAAGTTCTTCTAGCTGGTACTGCCATTGTTGTTCCACCTCCTTGTAAAGATGCGTGTATTTACATACACAATATATTCCAACCTAGCTGTTATCTTCCTCTTCAGCATTATCGCTGAGTAATTCTGATAGTTTAGCCAGACGAGGATCCACTGTTTGTTCTGCTGCTTTCTGCTTACTTTCCAAATATGCTTCTTCTGAAATCACTTCCCAGTCATTGCCACTTGGCATTTCTTGACTGTTTTGTTCTTCTTCTGTAAGCACTTGAATTGGAATGGACAATAGAATGTTGTCTTCGACAGATTCATCTAAATCAATTGTTGGCTTGTCCAATAAAATAATCTCTTCAGCTGCAAATCGTTCATCTCTTGTATCCATTTGTTCTTTTGTCATAAAGACTTCATCGACCGTGATTTGCATTGGCAAAGCTACAGGTTCTAAAGAACGGGATGAAGGAACGGTTACAGTTACCTGAATAGTGTAATGAAGTAAATATTCTGATTTATTGACTGCTAATAAGCCTTCTACTTTGATTGGACTTACATCCAACAAGGTATCATCTCGTTGAAGAAGCTCTTCTTTAAGATGCAATGTTTCTGAAAACACTAGCGGCTCTTCTTTGTATTTATTTAATTCTAACAAAGACCACTTCATAATTATCACTCCTAAGCAACAAAAGCTATTATACAGGGGTATGAAAGCTTTGTCAATGAAATTTTCTTGACAGCCCTTTCTTATTTCCTGTTTTTCTTTCGTTTTTTTTATAATTGTTTTTCTGTTGAAGATAACTTAGCGCTTATTCAATTAAATAACAAAATTTTTGTGTGAAATAACATAGATAATTTAAAAATAAGACATAATTTTACTATTTGCGCCCAACTCTTTATTTACTGAATACGTGTTTTCTGAACATTTCATACCACTGTCTTCCTTGTAAAAAAAGCTGAGACAAACTGACGAATCGGTTTGTCCCAGCTTTGCGTCCGAGTACATATTGCTTAAAATCAAATGATTGAATTAATTAGACTTAGATAGCTGTTGTTGCTCCGCGGTAAACAATACCACGACGAGGATCAACAGTAATCACTTCGTCATTATTAATTAATGATGTTGCATCTGCAGCACCTACGATAACTGGAATATTTTGCGCAATCGCTACAACAGCTGCATGAGAAGTTAAACCACCTTCTTCAACAACTAATGCTGATGCTTTTTCAATTGCAGGCATGTATTCTTTATCTGTTGTTTTTGTAACTAAAATAGCTCCTTCAGTCACTTTAGCAACTGCTTCTTCAGCAGTTCCTGCCACAACGGCTTTTGCAATAATTGCTTCTTCGCCGACACCTTGACCTTGAACTAATTTAGAACCGATCATTTGAATTTTCATTAAGTTTGTTGTGCCTTTTTCGCCAACTGGAACACCAGCAGTGATAATGATTAAATCACCTTCTGAAGCATAACCTTCTTCTTGTGATACTTTTGAAGCTAAATTAAACATTTCATCTGTGCTTGATGGTTTGTCAGCAACTGTTGCGTAAACACCCCATGATAATGATAAGCTACGTGCTTTTTGTTCTGAGAACGTAATTGCAACGATATGTGCTTTTGGACGGTATTTAGAGATCATACGTGCTGTATGGCCTGATTCTGTTGCCGCAACGATTGTTTGGATACCCAAGTTACGTGCTGTATGACCAACAGATTGTCCGATTGCTTCAGTCATATCTGTTTTGCTATATAATTTCAATGCGAATGAATCTTGGTTAACTAATGTTTCTTCTGTACGAACTGCAATACGAGCCATTGTTTGAACAGCTTCTAATGGGTAATCCCCTGCTGCAGTTTCGCCTGATAACATTACTGCATCTGTTCCATCGTAGATTGCGTTTGCTACGTCATTTGCTTCCGCACGTGTTGGACGTGGGTTACGTTGCATTGAATCTAACATTTGTGTTGCAGTGATAACTGGTTTACCTAAAGCATTACATTTTTTAATTAAAGCTTTTTGGACAACTGGAACATCTTCTGTTGGAATTTCAACACCCATGTCACCACGAGCAACCATTAAACCATCAGAAACTTTTAAGATTTCATCGATATTATCGATACCTTCTTGGTTTTCGATTTTAGGAATGATTTGGATGTGTGTTGCGTTTTCTTCTTCTAAAATTTTAGTGATTTCTAAAACGTCAGAAGCACGACGAACGAAGCTAGCTGCGATAAAGTCAATTCCTTGACCAATTCCGAAACGGATATCGTTAGCATCTTTTTCAGTGATCCCTGGTAAGTTTACAGAAACGCCTGGTACGTTAACGCCTTTTTTGTTTTTCAAGACGCCTTCGTTTTTAACAACTGTTACGATTTCGTTTGTATCACGGTCGATATCAGTTACTTCTAAATCGATTAAACCATCATCTAAAAGAATGTGTGAACCTACGTTTACATCATTGATTAATTCTGGATAAGTGATTGAGAATTTTTCATTTGTTCCTAAAACTTCTGTCATAGAAATACGTACTGAATCACCAATTTTCATTGTGATTGCGCCATTTTCCATGTCATTTGTGCGGATTTCAGGACCTTTTGTATCTAGTAAGATCGCTACGCGTTTCCCTGTAATTTTTACAGCTTCACGAATGTTTTTAATACGAGCACCATGCTCTTCGTAGTCACCATGTGAAAAGTTCAAACGGCAAACATTCATACCTGCATTAATTAAGTTTACTAGCATATCAACGGATTCACTAGCTGGTCCAATCGTACATACGATTTTCGTTTTTTTCATTACTAAAACGCTCCTATTCCAAATTTGTTTATACAAAGCTAATAAGATTAGCTAATATACAAGATTAAAAAGAAATTTCATGATTTAACTCATAAAGAGATAAATCTGGTTTGTGTTTATTGTTTTCTAACGTGTCAATAATATCAGCTGCAACTACTTGGTTATCTAACATACCGATACATAAACCGCCTTTGCCTTCTTTTAGAAGTTCAACAGCATATGACCCAAATTTACTTGCTAATACACGGTCACGAGCACTTGGCGAGCCCCCACGAACCACGTGTCCTAAAATTGATACACGCGTATGGAAATCACCGTATTCAGAAAGTTTATCAGCAAATTCATTTCCGCCCATTACGCCTTCTGCTAAAATGATTAAGCAATGTTTTTTCCCGCGGTCGCGGCCTTCTTGAATACGTTTGGCAACGTTTTTCATATCAAAATCATGTTCAGGAATAATGATTTCATCTGCTCCGCCTGCCACGCCTGACCACAATGCGATATCACCAGCGTTACGTCCCATTACTTCGATAACGAATGTACGAACATGAGAAGTCGCTGTATCACGAATTCGGTCAATTGATTCCAAAACAGTGTTAATCGCTGTATCAAAACCGATTGTGAAATCTGTTCCAGGAATATCATTATCAATCGTTCCAGGAATTCCAACAGCGGGGAAACCACGTTTTGTCAAAGCCATTGCGCCATGATAAGAACCGTCTCCACCAATAACAACTAAGCCTTCAATACCGAATTTTTTCAATTGTTCGATTCCTTTTAATTGCCCTTCTTCAGTAGCAAATTCAGGATAACGAGCAGAGTACAAGAATGTTCCACCACGTTGAATCTTATCGCCAACGTCAGCAACATCTAAACGACGGATGTCGCCTGCGACTAAACCGGCAAATCCATAGTTAATACCGTAAACTTCGATTCCATCAAAAATACTTTTGCGTACGACTGCACGAATTGCAGCGTTCATTCCAGGGGCATCTCCCCCGCTGGTTAAAATACCAATGCGTTTCATTCGCTATTTCACCTCATATAATATACTTTCAACTGCCAAAAGAAACCTTTTCGCAAAAATTGATATACAAAAATATTACGTCATTCATTTTACCATTAAAGAACCAAAATGTCTTGAGTTAAGAAGAAAAAAATGAAAAAAGTTGAAAACAACTAGTATTTTTTACCGTAAATCATTTGAAAATGACGTTTTGCTCACCTAAAACGTAAGCTAATTGTTGCTGACTAGCGCTTGTATGAGCGACCCAATTTTCTTCATTTAATACTATTTTCTTTCCTGTTTTTTCAAAATAGACAATCACTGGAATGTGTCCAGCATGACGACTGAGTACCTCTTTCATTTTCTGAAAAACGTCCGTTTGTTCGACATCTTTTGTAATTCTGATAAAACACGTTTCGTCACTAATTGATGTTTCTACTTGTTGCGCTTTTTCTATTCGTTGAACCAATATTTGCAATTCTTGATTGTACGTACTGCGTTCCACTTTTCCTTCCACATAATAAACTTGCCCTTTCTCGACACTCTGTCTTAACTGGCGAAAAACGGTTGGGAACAACGTTAGTGAAATACTTCCTGTTGTATCATCCCCATCAACAAAGGCCATTTGTTCTCCCTTTTTGGTCCGAATCGTCCGAATGTTTTTGACATAAATCAATAATTTCGTGGGCTGATTTTCAACAAGTTCATGAACAAGTTGCGTTTGCTTGGCTAAGCGTGTTTTTTTGAACTCTTCTGTCGGATGTCCTGATAAATAGACCCCTAAATATTGTTCTTCTTGTTCTAGTCGCTCTTCTAGCGGATAATCGGCAATTTCTTCTTCCTTTGGCTTCAATGTTTCTAACAAATCCATACTACCACCGCTGAGAAGAATACTTTGGATATTACTCTCTAAACCTACCGCTAATTGACGGCGATTAGGCGCAATTTCGTCAAATGCACCGATGGCAATCAATGGTTCGATATTTTCAACTTTCAACCACTTACGGTCAATTCGCAAAAGAAACTCATCGAACGTTTTGTACGGTCCATTTTCTCGGCGTTCATTTAAAATATTTTGAATGAAGTCTCGGCGGATTCCTTTTAAAGAACTAAAACCAAATAAAATTTGCTGTTGCTGATTTAGGTAAAAGCTGTAGTGACTTTGGTTAATTGACGGCTGCAAAATCGTCTGCTTGTTTTTTCTAGCTTCGCCAATATATTCTTTAATTTTTGTTGGATTATGACGAACAGAATGCAACAATGCGACATAAAAAGCACTCGGATAATGAACCTTCAAGTAAGCCATTTGAAAACCAATAAAGGAATAGGCAAATGCATGCGAGCGGTTAAAGCCATAATTAGCAAAGCGCTCTATATAATCGTACACTTGGTTAGCTGTCTCTTGAGGATAGCCTTGTTGTAGCGCACCATTAACAAAATGATTTCGTTCTTCATCTAGCACATCTTTTTTCTTTTTACTAATGGCCCGACGTAAAATGTCAGCTTGCCCTAAAGAGAAGCCTGCCATTTTCGCAGCAACTTGCATAATCTGCTCTTGGTAAACAATAATTCCGTACGTATTTTCCAAAATGGGGGCGAGACTAGGCTCTGGATAACTAATTTGTTCCAAGCCTTTTTTCCGGCGGATGAAAACATCAATATTTTGCATCGGACCAGGACGATACAGGGCATTGACAGCAGCAATATCTTCAATGCTAGTTGGCCCTAATTTTCTTAATACATTCCGAATTCCAGCAGATTCAAACTGGAAAACGCCACTTGTTTCCCCTTTTCTAAATAAAGCCAGCGTTGTTTCGTCATCTAATGGAATCTGATTTAAACGAATGGTTCGATTATAGACGCGTTTAACAGCTGTGAGGGTATCATCAATGATGGATAAATTTCTTAAGCCCAAGAAATCCATTTTCAGAAGACCAATTTTTTCAACATCATTCATAGTAAATTGGGTCAATAAAATTTCATTCGATCCTGGTTGTAACGGAACCAAATTCAAAAGATTTTCATCACTAATTACCACACCTGCTGCGTGCGTAGAAACATGGCGAGGCAATCCTTCTAGCTGAACAGCTGTTTTATAGAGCAATTGATTATTTGGTGAAAAATTGACCAATTCTTGCATCCGTTTTGACTCTTGGTATGCTTCTTCTAACGTAATTTTCAGCTTGTTGGGGACAGCTGCCGACCAACGATTCGCTTCACTCTGGGACAACCCGAAAACACGTGCAACGTCCCGTAAAACCATTTTCGCAGCCATCGTACCAAACGTGGCAATTTGCGCCATATGATAATGACCATATTTTTGACTGACATAAGCTAAAACTTCCTCCCGCCGATTATCAGGAATATCTAAATCAATATCGGGCATCGTGTAGCGTTCTGGATTCAAAAAACGTTCAAAAAGCAAATCATATTTGATTGGATCTACATCTGTAATTGATAACACATAGGACACTAAAGAGCCTGCAGCTGAACCTCGGCCAGCGCCTGTAACAATTTGATTGTTATGACAGAAGTCCATCACATCCCAAACGATTAAAAAGTAATCATCAAAGCCCATATTGTGAATGATGGTTAACTCTTTTTCTAATCGTTTTTGGTAAACTTCATTTAGATGAGGCACTCTTTCTGGTAATTTTTCTAAACACAATGAGCGTAAATAAGAACCAGCCGTTTGATTATCAGGCACAGGAAAATGCGGTAATAATTTTTGATGTAAAGGAATGTCAACTCGGCAATTTTCAGCTAGCTGAATCGTATTCTGGACCACTTCTGAACCAGCTATTTGAAGCATTTGTTCCATCGTCGTCTCTGCTTCGCGCAAGTAATTCAGACCTTCTATTTCCGGTGTTTGGCTTGTAATATTCAATTGATTATTTTCTTTGATGCTCTCAAGAACAGTAACGGCAAAGCCTTCTTCCCTTGTTAAATGACGTACCTCTTGCAAAGCCACGCCAGGTAATTGTTCTCTTTGGTAAAAAGAAAAGAGCGCTGGATTGCGTTGTTGATTCATTGAAAAAGAATGTTCAACAAATAACGACTGGGGATCAAAATATGAAGCAAGTTGTTGGAAAGCGTGAACCGCTTGTTGTTCATCTTCAAAAAATGTTTGGGCGACTTCTCCTTTAGCTGACAAAGTCACGGCAAATAAATCACTTAATAAGGATTGATGTTCCGCTAAGTAAAAGGGACCCTCTGTCGTCATTTTGCTGCTAGATAGTTGCATTAATTGCTGATATCCTTTTAAATTTTTAGCAAATAAAAGCAACTCGGAATGCCCTTCTTTTTCTGCTGGGGTATATTCTAATCTTAAACCGATAATTGGTTGAATTCCCGCTTCTTGGCATGCTTCATAAAATTCAACCGCCCCATGCAAGACATTGATATCGGTAATCGCTAATGTTTGATAACCTAACGCTTTCGCTTGTTTTACATAGGAACGAATCCTAACCGTACTAGATAAAAGCGAGTAGGAAGTAACGGTATGTAATTGTGGAAATGACATTGGACAGCTCCTTTTTGAATCCTTGCTATTTTTTGCCTCTTCTCTTATTTTCCTATCGCGGATTCTTTACTTTTAAAGAAAATATGCTAAACTAAGAGCTAGAAAAGAGGTGCTCATATGCGTTATCTTGTTGTATTTTTCTGGACCTTCGCATTAGGCCAAGTCGTTGGATATATCGGCGGTGCATTATCTGGTGGTTCATACGACTTTAAAATGACAACGATTCTATCGTTGGCAACAGCCGTTATTATTTTATTAATTGCACACTTTGCAGTACCGAAAGAAACCAAACCTGTTAAATAAGAAAAAACCAGTTACTAAAGTTATTGTAACTGGTTTTTTTATCTTTTCAACTGTTTAGAGCTTTTTATTTAAAACTTTTCGGAAATTAAAGAAGGACAACCCAATGTTTCCTAAAACGAAACAAGCGGTTACCAGAAAAACAGAAGAATAGCCAAAACCATGGGCAACTGTCGACCCTACCATCGGTCCTAAAACTTGACCGAAATTACTACACATCTGATTGTAACTATAAACTCTACTTACGCCCTCCGTTGGCGTTATTTTACTAATTAACGTATTGATTGATGGCATTAAAGCACCTGTTGAAAAACCTAAAAGGAATCGTAAAACACCTAACTGAAAAGGTGTTTGCACAAACGCCATGGGAATGTAACAAATAAAAGAAAGAATTAATCCGCCTAATAAAACTTTTTGGTTCCCAATGCGGTCCCCAATTTTTCCCAAAGTTGGAGAAGAAATAATTGCTGAAACGCCGGCAATCGAAACAATCAAACCACTAACAAATAATACATTCTCTGTATCGCCACTTAAAGATCGAATATATAGCGTTAAGATTGGGCTGATACTTGTAATTCCTAATTGTAAAATTAACGTAGTCACAAACAAACCAATCAATACTGAAACATGATCCATCTTACTAAAAATTTCTTTAGTCGTTAATAAATCCTTTTTCTCAACTGGTTGAAAATCTTCTTTAACTAAAAAGATAGTCAACAACGTTGTAATGAATAAAATAACGCCGGTAATAATAAAGACATTTTCCATTCCAAACCACTGTGCCAACGCACCGCCAATTGATGGCGCAATTAACGTCCCAGCAATTGCACCTGTTGATAATGTCCCTAGAGCCCAGCCATTTTTCTCTTTTGGCGCCTGCGATGCAATCATCGCTGTTGCGTTAGGAATATAGCCGGATAAAATCCCGTTCATAAAACGCATAATCAACAGCCAGTATACATTAGGGACAAATGCTAACGCCCCCATTGTGATCGTCATTCCTGCTGCAGCCCGAATCATCATAATTTTCCGACCTTTTCGATCAGCTAAATTTCCCCAAATCGGTGCAACAATCGCAGCAGCAAACGCCGTGACAGAAATTGCCAATCCAGAAAACAACTCTACTTGACTCTTAGGCGTCCCTAATTGTTCAACGTATACTGGAATAAACGGCATAACTAAGCTAATACTCGCCCCTGTAAAAAAGCAACCAATCCATGCGACTAACAAATTCTGCTTCCATTTTATTTTCATACTTTTATCCACCTTATCACCTCTTCACCTACCACTATACTCTAAAAGAGTGAATCTCTCAAAAGAAAATTCTTTAAAAAAAAGTCTGACAGACCGGTCAAAACGACCAATCTGCCAGACTTCTTAACACTTGGGCTTAAGATAAACAGCTGAATAAATACAACACCTTCAAAGCTAACCGCTGTTATCTTAGCCTCACTTCTGTTTACTATAAAATAGCTAAGATTACAAAGTTTAAGATAAACAACGCATCAATGACCCAAATAATTGGTGAAACTTCTTTGACTTTTCCTTTGACTACTTTCACCACTGCATAAAAGATGAACCCAGCAGCAATCCCATAAGAGATGCTATAACATAATCCCATGAAAATTGAAGCAAAAAATGCTGGAATCGCATCTTCTAAATCCGTCCAATTGATGTCTTTGAAAGAAGCTAACATCATAATTCCCACTAAAATTAACGCTGGAGCCGTAGCTTGTGCTGGTACAATAGCAATAAGTGGTGAAAAAAGACTACTTAAGGCAAATAGAATTGCTACCACTACCGATGTCAAACCTGTTCGACCACCCGCACCGATTCCTGCTGCACTTTCTACATAAGTTGTCGTATTCGATGTACCAAAAATCGCACCGATAGATGTTGCAATAGCATCTGCAAATAGAGCTTTGTCCATTTTAGTGCTGAAACCCTTACTATCTTCTAAAGCTAATTCATCTTCTTTAGAGAAAATCCCTGTTCGACGTCCCGTACCGATAAATGTTCCAATTGTATCAAACGTATCTGATAAACTGAAGGCAATAATGGTCATTAAGACTTGAGGAATTTTTGAAGAATCACTAAACAATGACTGTAAGCCCTCAGCACCAAAAGCAGCGCCAAAAGTTGTACCTAATTCTTTAAATGAATTGCCCAACGAATTAGCATGCCAATCAACCGAAGCAGTGTCTACCACCCCCATTGGAATTGCGACTAACGTAGTAACCACAATGCCAATTAAAATAGCCCCACGAACATTCGTGACAACTAAAATCGTTGTTAAAACTAACCCAATTACCGCCAAAATAATGGCTGGATTATCAAAATTTCCTAAAGCGGGCACGATACTCGAACCATTCACAACACCATTTTGAGGTTCTGCTTGTACTGTGAAACTTAGTAAGCCAGCATTTTTCAACCCTACATAAGCGACAAAAATTCCAATCCCACCACCAATAGCATGTTGTAAACTCTCTGGAATTGCTTTAATAATCATTTTGCGAATTTTTGTCACTGTAATTAAAATATTAATCAAACCACAAATAAAAACCATTGCTAATGCTTGTTGCCAAGTATACCCCATCCCAAAAACGACCGTAAACGTGAAGAAAGCATTGAGTCCCATTCCCGGTGCTTGAGCGTAAGGTACATTAGCAAACAGCCCCATAATTAATGTACCGATGATTGAAGCAATAATGGTCGCTAAAAAAACAGCCTGAAAAGGCATCCCTGTTTCTGAAAGAATGGACGGATTAACAAATAAAATATAACTCATTGCAAAAAAGGTCGTGACCCCCGCCATTATTTCAGTTGATACCGTTGTCTTGTTTTCCTTTAATTTGAAAAACGTATTCATAATTGCACTTCTCTCCCTTAAAATCCATGTTTTCGAATAATTACTCTTTGATTATAAGAGAATTGCTATCTTTTTACAACAAAATATTAACTATTATATATACTTTTCTATATAATGTTCGTGTTTTGTAGATATAAAAAAAAGAAAAAGCTTTACATTGCTTCTTCTTTTCCTAATAATTGGATTAGCCCAAACAACAGCATCTGTAGAAACATCATTACTAAAATAAACATTAATTTTTGAAGGGACCAGTCAAAAAAGATAATTTTTACTGTTTCAATTGGACTCATAAAAAGATAGACACTGTGTAATCGATCAAAACGTCCAACATAAATCGCCAAAGCAGACAAGAAATGAAGGCTGGCTTGAAAGACTACAATTGTTCTATAGTCACAATAACTTTGCAATTTCTGACTAACAGTTGTTACTGTTTTCATCCCTAAAAGTCCATATATAACAATCCCGCTAGTTAAGCAAACAAACGCCCACCAATCACCAATTTGGTTTGCAAAAATCGTATTAAAGCCTCGATAAATAGATAGCGTTTCTAAATGAAAAAAATCCGTAAATAGGTACGGCGCATTAGGATAAAAAATTAACCAAGCAAAACCTATCAACCAATCCCTTTTACGTTTTTCTGCGTTTAAAAGATAACTAAGTTCAATTGGAATATAGGCTAACAACACGTTCAACGCCATAAAATGAAAATGCGTAGCAAATAACCACATATAGATACAATAGATTAAGGTGATCACTCGTAAATAATTTCTAGATTTTTTCAAGATGCTCTGCGCTCCTTTTTCAAACGGTTTATTTTAGTGTAGCATACTTCTTAAGCTTTTTTTTAAACCTTATAAATGAACATGCTTCTCCCCTTGATAATCTTCGGTTTTATGCTAGACTGAGTAAAAGGCATTTAGGAGGAATTTTTACTTGAAAAAATTAATTGCTATTGATTTAGACGGCACAACATTAAATGCACAGTCTTTAATCAGTCCAAAAACCGAACAAACACTAAAAAAAGCGATTGACAACGGTCATTACGTCAGTATTGCCACTGGACGTCCCTATAGAATGAGTCATCAATTTTACCAACAACTTGGCCTAACGACCCCTATGGTTAACTTTAACGGTGCTTTAGTCCACATTCCAGAGAAAAAATGGGACTTGGAAAGCGAAGCCAATATTGAGCGTGACCTAGTCTTTGACATTTTGGCACAGAAAAAAGAATTACAATTAGATTTTGTTGCTGCTGAAAACAAAGAAACATTTTATATCGATACGTTAGATGGGTTCGATCCGAAATTTTTTGCTTCCAAAGCAACCTTAGATAATTTACTTACTGCTAAAAATTTACGAACAAATCCTACCTCAATGATGGTTCGGACCACACCAAACCAAGCTGAAAAAGTTGCTGATACATTGACAAAACAATATGGTGATTATATTGATGTCCGCACTTGGGGCGGTCCAATGCCTATTTTAGAAATGGTCGCAAAAGGAATTCAAAAAGCCCATGGCGTTGATCAAGTGGCGAACTTTTTATCTGTCAAACCAGCTGATATCATTGCTTTTGGCGATGAACATAATGACGAAGAAATGCTAAGTTATGCTGGTTGGGGTGTTGCTATGAACAATGCCACGGATAAAATTAAATCCGTAGCCAACGATGTCACTGAAAAAACAAATGATCAAGATGGTTTAGCAGATTACTTAGAAAATTATTTAGATCTATAAAAGGCTAAAATAAAAGTATTTCTTTAAAAAGAACTCACTTTGATTTAGCTGATAATCTTAAGATTACGAAAGTGGGGCATAAGTCGAAACGACTTATGCCCCACTTCCGTTTTTTTTATTCCTTCAATGAATTTTGAAACGTGCTGATTTTTTCAGCCAATCTTTGATAAGTAGTAAAAGACGGATGCTGTAGCTCTTGTTCTTCGTTAACGGATAAAGTTTGTTGTGTCGTAATGGCCTTTGTTAGTGCATCTACAAAATGAATAAAAGAATTGTTGGTTTGTTTATTGTATCCTGGTGAATAATATTTCGATTGACGATAAAAAGGCCGCAGAGCTGTTTCTGTGATTTTTTCCTGTTCATCTGAAAAGTATTCATCATAGCTGACATGTTTTATTTTCTGCTCTTCTGTTATCACTTGAAGTCGAGCGATTAGGCCATTGCCTAAATCTTCTGCGTAACCGATATACGTTTCTTTCGATGGCTCTTTTAGCCAAGTGTCCATCTCTGCTGCTAAAGGCATTAAACCTTCACGCGCAGAAGTTGATGAACCACGTACCGTATAAAAATTACCTGTGACACGATTTTCGTCACGCATTTGTTTTTCTACATAAGTAATACCATTAACAACGGTGACTAACGTATCGTCTGTGCGCGTGTTGCTTGCTTGAAATTCAGGATAATCCGACAGGCGTTTGTTGACACCCGAATAGCGTGTATCATAATAAGGATCACTAGCAAACTCTGTAAACTCAACATTCAGAATCCTTTGCGTTTCAGGTTCCGTAATAATCTCTACAATGCCGTAATTTCCGCCAGTAAATACACCTTCATTTTTATAATAGTTACCCGTCATTAATCCCAAAGGCGGTTGATTGGACCAAAACATTTTTTTCTTTTTTTCTTCTGGTGTATATTTTGCTGGTGGGGTTGTCCCAAATGTCGTTTGTGTGGCTCCTGTAACCACTTCGTACGTGTATTCATGAGAATCAAAAGTCAATTGATTAGCAATCAGTTCGTCATTTTTAGTCGGCGCTTGTTTTTCCACCGCAGAAGTCGTTTGATTGGTGACGGTAACTTGCTTCACTTGCTTTGTCTCTTGCGGACCACTTGTTGTTTGTTTCGTTGGCTCTTGATCTGGCGCACAACCAACCAAAACAAATAATCCGATAAAAACCAACATTCCTTTAATATGTTTCATTCACTTCTCTCCTTTTTATAAACGCTTAATTTCCTCTTATCTCCAGTGTAGCAAACATTTATAAACCAAAACTGACGGAAAAATGAATAAATAATAAACAAAAACGCTAAGCCTCTTGCAGCTTAAGAGACTTAGCGTTTTTTTATTTAATTGCTTGGCGCTTTTGGCGCAACCACTCTTCTTTAATGTGTTCAGATAGGCGAATCATTCGTTTACCAACTTCACTATATTGGTTAGTAGCTAAATTGGCTAAAGAAATTCGAACTGACCATTTGTCACTCCCGAAAGCATCCGCTTTTAAAAGCATTAATTTTTCTTTTTCTGCTAAAGAGGTTAATACTTTTGTAATCGTCCACGATTTCGTTAAATAACTTGAAAATTCTGGGCCATAACGTTTTTCTGTCCAATCTCTAAAGTTAATTTCACAATAATATGCTGTATTTAAACTTGCTAAAGGCTCTTCAATGCCTAAGGTGCGGAACAAGAGCTTTTCACGCGTATGACAGATATCCATCACTTCGTCTTTATATGCTTGACCGTCTTTTAACAAAGCATACAAACTAAATAAAGCCATCATCGCTTGCTGAATAGAAGAAAGTCCCGCTGCATGGTTCAACGCAATATCGCGGCTGTCTGCGACTAAGCGGCTGATAAAGTTAATTTGGCTTGTGTCTGCATTCAATGTAGCATAACGTGCCTGTAATTCCATTTTTCGAGCCACTGGCAATTCTTTTAATAATTGATCAAAGATGTTCTCTTGGCTAACCGCAATAGTCCCCACACGCCAACCAGTAGCGCCAAAGTATTTAGAATAAGAATAGATACAGGCTGTATTGTAAGGTAACTCCGTAAATAGTGAACGAAAAGCTGGCACAAAGGTTCCGTAAACGTCATCTGTTAAAATCATTAACTTAGGGTTATCCACTGCAACGATTTGTTTGATTTGTTCAATGGTAGGTTTTCCCATAGCATTAGCAGTTGGATTGCTGGGATTTACGACAAAAACCGCTTTGATGGACGGGTCTTTTAGTTTATCAATTTCCTTGTTTGAGTATTGATACGTCGTTTTTCCATCAATGATCATTTGCTCTGCTTTGATTTTAACCACGTCAAAATCATAACGTGGTAGTTCTGGAATTTCTAGATAAGGAGCAAACGTTGGTAATAACAACGCAATACGATCACCTTTTTCTAGTAAATAATTATTTGCCAACGTATCAAACAAGTAACAAATCCCTGCTGTACCACCTTCAACGGCAAAAATATCAAACGGTTGTGCTTCGCTGGAAAATAATTCTTGATTTAAATATGCTTTAATCGGTTGTTCACACGCCTTCAAGCAACGAACAGGATTCGGATAATTATCCCCAATCACATAGTCTAACATGGCATCTAACCACATTTCCTTATCCATCCCAAAATAGTTATGCTCTGCTGTCCAAATTTCTTGTAAAAAGGTTGCCCCTTTGCTAGGATTTTCTGCTAAAAAGTTTAAGAAGCGTTGCGTTCTACCAAAACTTGGCTGAATCATACCAGCCGTTTGTTCGCTCCCCTCTCTTAACGTTTCTTTTGTAGCAAATTGACCTAATAAAAAAAAGGCTTCCCTTGGTGTTGGCGCCGTCCAATTAGGATTGCCTCGCCCTGCATTTAACAATGTTTCTAAATTATGATTTTCTTCATGTAATTTCTTCTCTAAAAATAGACTTAATTCAAACGGACTAAGGTTTTCTGTCAATTCATCACTTGTTATCATTTTATCCTCCTGAAGCACACACAGTCATTTAGTATTTAGTATGTAGTCTATACTACTCTTCTACCTCCAGATGTCAACCATTTAAGCGGAATATTCTGACAATTAATAAAAAAGAAACAATCCTTTATAAAAAATAAAGGATTGCTTCTTTTTTGATGATTAACCAAAGAACCGTTGCATCTCAATTTTTGCTGATTGAACAGAATCAGAAGCATGGATTAAATTTTTGGTGACAGACAACCCATAATCCGCTCGTAAGGTGCCACTTTCAGCATCTAACGGATTCGTTGCTCCAACTAATTTACGCACTTTTTTAACCACATTGTCCCCTACAACGACCATCACAACCACTGGGCCACTTGTCATATAGGCTAATAATTCAGGGAAAAATAGTTCATCTTTTAAATGCTCATAATGTTCCTTCACTGTTTCTACTGTTAGTCGTTCGAATTTAAGGTGCAATAAGTCAATACCTTTATCTTCAAAACGTTGAATGATTTTGCCAACTAACTTTCGTTCAACGCCATCTGGCTTAATAATTACTAAACTTGTTTCCTTCATTTTTTCCATCCCTTTCAAAACTTCCTTTTGCCCTTTCCCAAGGGGTAGCTACAGAATAAAATGAAAGCGGATACTTTGTCAATGATAAATTTTCTTTTCCTTTTGATTAAATAAAAAATTAAAGATTATTCACAAGATTTGTGAATTGTTCTTTCAGTTCTGTATTGCTTGTTTCTTTTAAAAACAAATAAGGTTGCTCCTCTACTGGCTGTTCTTTACTCACATAGACTTTGGCTTCACCATTCACTAAAGTAAATAAATAGACATGCTTCTGGGCAACTTGTGTCGCACTGTCAGAGTATACTGCCACCAGACAATAACCCCCTTCGCTGCCTGTTTCTGACCAATTTAACCAAATGGGATTGTTCCCAATAGCTGGTTGTATTTTAGGTTCATAACTCAATAAATCATCAGGCACTTGAATCGTGTAAAAAGCTACAGAGTGACCTGGTTGGTACGCTTGATAGTTCTGATTGCGTTCTTGACCCCAGATTTCCATGTATTGTCCTAACTGTTTTGCTTTTTGCTGATTCCAAATCGTCCCTTCTTCTGTAACTAATTCAGTTAATTCTTGTGTTTGCGTTGTTTGCTCTAATTCCAACGCCGTGGTTTGACTAACTTCGGTTGCTGAAATTGCTCTTGTTTCTTCAGTATTTACATTGTTTGTTTGTACGGTTTGTACTTTCTGTGATTCCTCTTTCGATTTTTGCCAACCACAGCTAGATAAAACGCTTCCAACAACCGCTATCATAATAATCCCGTTTAGTTTCATTCCTTAAACTCCTGTTTTTATTTTTATTCTATCGAAATAAACCTAAAATCTCAATCCCTTTCTTTGGATAGTTGAAAACCATTTGGGAACTAGTAATTCTCCACAATTATAGTCCTCTAGTAATTGTTGGTATTGCTGTTCCATAGTCCTGATTTCTTTTTCACCAAAGCTCAGTGCCCAAACTAAAGAATAGAGTCCTGCGTGAAAAGTATAAAGCTTTTGAAACTGCCAAAATAAGGTAGGAACTTTCCCAGCAAAATAACCTTGTAATTGACCATAAGCAAACAATGGCGAAACATTTCTTGAAAAAAATTGTAACTTGTAAAATTCTTCATAAGGATCCCCAAAATCCCATCGATTAAAATCAATCACACCGACCTGCCTAGTTGGCAAGTAAATAAAATTTCCCACATGGAAATCTCCATGCTGATAAACCACAGGCCGTTGTTGCAATAACGGTAATTGTTTTTCTAAATATGAAATTATTGGCTGCTGGTACGGCATACAAAATTGAGATTCCTTATACTTATTTAGTTGACTCTGCTTTTTTTCGTATAAATTTCGCGCAATCTCTCTTTGACTAATCCTTTCAGGCAACAAAAGCTTATGGATTTTGTTTAAATAGCGGCCTGCCTCTACGCCTAAGTTCAGTTGTCTTTTGGGAGAAAGAGCGGGTAAAACATCGCTTAAGTCTTCACCTTCTAGATACGTTAATAACATGTATCCTTGTTCACTTTCAGGAATAGGTGCACATAAAAAAGGTTTAGAACTGGGAAATCCTAACGCCGCTACTTTTTTGATAAATTGATATTCTTGTTGTTTAGCTAATAACTCTTCTTGTTGAAAAATTCGCAATAAAAAGGTTTCTTGATTTTTGGTAACTTTAAACTTTAAATCAGTTGACCAACCACGGTGAATAGCTTCAACTTTTTGCCATTGCTGAAACGCTGGAATCTTCTCAAACGCCCTCATTACTTTCGCCTCCATTTCCCTATTGGTTTTAGTATACCAAAGAAAAAAGGCTGGAGACAATTGGGGATAAATTGTCTCTAGCCTTCACTGGTTATCGTTTTCTAGTTTTCCTTATATAAATCGTTCCACTCGTTACTAAGAAAGCTCCTCCTAAAACAATCCAGAAAGTACTAGGTACTTCTGCACCTGCTTTTGGTAATACTTTTTTGGGAAGCTGTTCTTGTTTCCCAATCATACTTTTATTAGAAAAAGCATGCGTACTTTCTGTTGATTTGGTTCCCTGATTTGCTGATGAATTCAGCGAATTATCTAAGGATGACCCACTAGTAGTTTTTCCAGCTTTGTCTGGGTTTTGGTTTTGATCTTTTCCTTCGATTGGTCCTTCACTTGTTTTTGTTTCTTTGTCTTTATCTGGTTTGCCACTTGCATCCGGCTCTTTGTCTTTGTCTGGTTCGCCACTTGCATCTGGCTCTTTGTCTTTGTCTGGTTCGCCACTTGCATCTGGTTCTTTGTCTTTATCTGGTTCGCCGCTTGCATTTGGGTCTTTGTCTTTTTCTGGTTCGCCACTTGCATCTGGTTCTTTGTCTTTGTCTGGTTCTTCTACATGTGGTTGATTTATCTTGTGATTATTTTCAAATAAAGCACCTAATTGTAGCAATGTTCGGTCTTCATTTAATGCACTATTAAATTGAATCCCCAAAGGCAGTCCTTCTTTTGAAACGTAAGTTGGTACACTTAATGCTGGATGTCCAAATAAATTTGCTTGTTGTGTAAACGGTGTATATGTGAACGCCGTCAGCCATTGGTCATAAATCAATTGTTTTTGTTCTGCTGGTGACAATTGATCAATTTTTTCCATCTGTGCTGCATGTTCTGGCTTTAGTAACGGATTATCAATACTAGGTGCCGTGGCAGCTGTCGTTGGTGTTAATAAGATAGGATACTGTTGATAAAATTCGTCCATCGCTTGTGCTTGTAAAGCAATATCTGTCCAAGCCGCAGTTGTCTCTTCACTCGTTATATTTTTTCCTGTTTGAAAAAGCGCCCATGTTAACAGTTCTACATCATTTCGTTCAAGCGGTCTTTTCAATTTCTGCCGCGCCATAAAATCGGCAATTCCTGCTGAGCCAGCAGCTACAGTATAATAATTTTTCATTAGACGTTCCCCATCAACAGGGTGCTTCACTTCAACCAATGTGTACCCTTGGTCTTTTAAAAAAGCAACAGCTTCAGCGACCGCCTCTTTTGCTTCGGCACTTACAGGCGTTCCGGCAGGAGATTCTGTTGTATAAGCAATGGGTTGCGCTTGACTTAAATGTCCCGCAGGAAGATCTTTTTTGGTTAATAAGGTTTCAAATAATGCATTTGTATCCGCCACGGTTCGACTTAAACCAAAGTGAACAGTTTGACCTTTTGCACTATTAGAATTGCCAATGATTACTCCTCTAGAAGGTTTCAAACCTACGGTGCCTGTCCAAGAAGCAGGGATGCGGATAGAGCCACCAGCATCACTTCCAGAAGCAATGGGAACAAATGCCGCGGCGACACTAGCACCCGCTCCGCCTGAAGAACCACCTGAATAATGGTTAGGATTCCATGGATTGACGGAAACGCCATATAACTTTGAATCTGAAATATTCTTCCAACCTAATTCTGGATAATTCGTTTGACCAATGATTATGAATCCGGCATTTTGTAGTGCTTTGACAAAGGTCGATGTCCCACCAGCTACTTGATCTCGGAGAAAACCAAAACCGTTCGTGTTGCTTTCACCTTTCAAGGATTGTCCTAACCCTTTTAGTAAGAGCGGCACACCTAGAAATGGTTGACCTGTATCTTGTAAAGCTTTTGCTTCTGTCAAAGCCGCTTCTTCTCGTAAAGTAATGACCGCATTTAATGTAGGATTTTCACGTTTAGTGATGGCCAACGCAATTTTTACTAATTCTTCGCTCGTCACCTTTTTTTCTCTTACTAAAGTTGCTAACTCCAGTGCAGTTGCTTGTTTATAATCTGCTTCTGAAAAAACACTCTCTGCAGAAACAGCTTTTCCATCTGTACCACTATTTTGTATCTCATTTGTGGTTTCAGTGGTTACTGCAACCACATTTCGGCTACTGCTTTCGGCGATTGCCGAAGAGGATTCTTTTTCCTGCATCACCGTTTGGCTAGTAGTTTCAGATTCCAAGTTAGCTACAGTCTGACTGGTTTCTGTTGTTACTGATTCCGTCTCTGTTTGAACGGTTGTTTCTAGTATACTTTCTTGTGCCAACATTGGTACCCCTACCAGTGTTTGGCTAATTAATAAAATAATCCCTAACTTTTTGAACAAAATCGACTTCTTCATAAGTCACATCCTTCATCTATTAATACAGTTAAAAAATCTGTATTACTTATAGCATAAATGAAAGCGATTAAAAAGTAAAGTTCTCTTGAAAATTCCCATGTTCAACTTTTAGGCTAGGTTCTTTTTATATGCTAAAATAGAATAGAAACGGAGGTTTTTTAATGGAATGGATTGAAATTAAGCACGCAACACAAAATAATTTGAAGAATATCTCTGTCAATATCCCTAAAAAGCAACTAACTGTTGTTACTGGACTTTCGGGTTCAGGAAAGTCCTCCTTAGTATTTGACACATTAGCCGCTGAATCACGTCGTGAACTAAATGATACATTTAGTTCGTTTGTTCAAAATTACTTACCCAAATATGGTCGTCCAGAAGTTGAAAAAATCGAGAATCTTCCTGTTGCAATTGTCATTGACCAGAAAAAAGTAGCAGGTAATTCTCGTTCGACAGTGGGAACGTACACAGATATTTATACGTTTTTACGTTTGCTGTTTTCACGAGCAGGTTCTCCATTTGTTGGTTATTCAGATACTTTTTCGTTTAATCATCCGGATGGAAAATGTCCAACATGCGATGGCTTAGGAAAGATTACCGAAATCAATCTTCATCAGCTAGTTGATTATGACAAATCATTAAACGAAGGGCCTATCGATTTCCCCACATTTACAGTTGACAACTGGCGGTGGAAGCGTTATGCCCATAGTGGTCTATTTGATTTGGATAAAAAAATCAAGGACTATTCTCCTGAAGAGTTAGCATTATTTTTATATGCTCCACAACAAAAACTAGCTAATCCACCCAAAGAGTGGCCTCATACAGCTTTGTATGAAGGAATCGTCCCGCGTATGCAACGTAGCATATTGCATACAGACGAAGGCAAACGTCATCAAAAATACCTTAATCACTTTGTTACCGTAAAAAGATGTCCTGATTGTTTAGGAAGTAGAGTCAATGAACGTGTTCGTAGCTGCAAAATTAATCAGAAAAGTATTGCTGATGCTGTTGACATGCCACTCACTGAATTACATTCTTTTATTCGTTCAATGGACCTATCCTTAATAAAAACTATTCAAGAAGAGCTACTTGTACGTCTAGAAGCATTAATTAATATCGGTCTCTCCTACCTCACATTAGGACGAGCAACTGAAACACTTTCTGGTGGTGAAGCACAGCGGATTAAAATTGCTAAGTATGTAAACAGCGCCTTAAATGATATTATGTATATTTTAGATGAACCAAGTGCTGGCTTACATCCAAAGGACATCGAACGGATCAGTCGTGCATTGCTCAATTTAAAAAATAAAGGAAACACCGTGGTTCTCGTGGAACATAATCCACAATTAATTAGAGAAGCTGATTTTATCATCGATATAGGACCTTTCGCAGGCGAAAATGGTGGCCATGTCCAGTTTTCAGGAACGTATGACGCATTTTTAGCCTCCAAAACCTTGACTAGTCAAGCGCTTCAAGAGCCGCTCCCTTTAAACGACCAACCAAGAAAAGCAAGGAAGTCTTTATCAATCGAACATGCGACACTGCATAATTTAAACAATCTATCTGTCGAAGTTCCGTTAGGAGTTTTGACTGTTATTTGTGGGGTCGCTGGTTCAGGTAAATCATCATTAGCGGAAGAAATTTATCAAAAAGCCCAGGCTGATAACCAAGAAATTATTCATCTTTCACAAAAAAGCATTACCGCAAATTTACGATCCACACCTATGACCTATCTTAATATTTTTGATAAGGTCCGCAAACTGTTTGCGGAAGAAAATCATGTTAGTCCAGCTTTATTTAGCTATAATTCCAAAGGCGCCTGTCCTACTTGCAAGGGGAAAGGCATAATTGTCTCCGATATGTCTTTTATGGAGGATGTTACTAGTATTTGCGAAACCTGTCACGGAACGCGTTACAAAGAAGAGGTGCTTCATTATCTGTATAACGGAAAAAATATCGTTGAAGTACTAGCTTTAAGCGTTAAAGATGGCTATGATTTTTTCAAAGACCAGCCTTTTGCTCTTTCATTAAAAAATTTACTGGAAGTTGGCTTAAGCTACCTTAAACTCAATCAATCGCTCTCAACATTATCTGGTGGCGAATTGCAAAGGGTAAAATTAGCAGACACACTTCACCAAAAAAAAGCTATCTATTTAATGGATGAACCTACAGATGGTTTACACTTAATTGATATCCAACAAAGTCTTCAACTTTTCAATCGAATGGTAGAAGAAGGAAACAGCTTGATTTTATTAGAACATCACATTGATGTGATTAAAAGTGCCGACTGGTTGATTGAACTAGGTCCCGAAGGTGGAGAAAATGGCGGACAGCTTCTTTTTACAGGAACGCCAGCAAATATGCTAAATTCCACTCATTCTATTACTAAAGGCTATCTGTAAAATAAAAAGTACAAACGGTGCAAGCAACAAGCACCGTTTGTACTTTTTCTATTTTAACCCAACTTCCATCTTCACAGGTTGGTGATCTGTATATTTAAATTGTTCGTCCTTTGTTTTCACGCTATGAACAGCCACATTATCAGAAACAATAAAACCATCAATTACATACACTTGAGATGTTTCATAAGAGCCAGTGTAAGGCTTATTAAGCACCCGCACAGTCGGTTGTTGATCATCATAAGCAAGTGAAAAATGTTTAGGTAAGTCTGCAGGATCAATTTCTCCTGGTACCCAACCAGCTTCCCCTAGGTCAGGATATCGATGACTGCCTTTAAAAACTTGATTAAAGTCACCTCCAGCAATTACATAGTTTCCTTTAGCGTATTCTTGGGATAATACGTCAGCTAATTTTTTGCTTTGAGCAATCTTCCCTTCCCCATTGTCATAGGCTTCCAAATGTAAGTTAAAAACCACTAATTCTTTGTCTGTGCCTTTAATTGGAAAGCGCGCTTCTAGAAGCGCTCGTTTTAAGTTACTAATGCTAACAGGCCAACGAAAGGGATTGGGTAAAGCAATGCGTTTGGCCTCTGTTATTTTTTCATTTGATAATGTTAATAAACCACTTTCTACTCGTCCAATCGGCGGCCAAGGAATGGGCACATAATCTACCTTAAAATTATAAGCAAATGCGCTGTTCAGCTGTAGCTGTTTTTGTAATTCTTCCTCTTGATTGACTTCATAAGAACGTTGCGAGCGACGATCGACTTCTTGGAATAAGTAAATCATCGCTGGTAATTCTTTCAAGGTTTCTTCAATGCCTGTTAAATTCTGTTGGACCATTGCCTTATTAACTGGTTGGACAGTTTTGCCACCGTCCATAAAAAAATCTTCTGTTTGTCCTAGGCCAGCATAGCCTATGTTATACGTGACTAAAGAAATGGATTGCTTTTTTTCGATGGTTTGCTCTGAAAATTGTTTATTTATAGCAACTGGTTCAACCGCTCGTGGTCGAAACTCTCGGAAGGTTAAATATCCTATCAAAATTAAAGCTATGCTTAAAAGAAGGACCATCAAGCTACCGAGATATTTAAAAAACTTTTTCATTGATTCCGATGTTCCTTTCACATTATGTCAAACCAAAAGTAGCAATTATCTTCGTTGCTACTTCTTCTGGTGTCATGTTTGAATTATTTATTTTCGTTATTTTTACATTTGGAAATGTACTTTCTAGTTCACCTTCGTGGCTTACTAATCGATGTTCTTTAAAGGTATTGAGTAATTCTTTTCGAGAAAAATCAACATCGCGTTTTGAAGGTTTTGCCTCTAGCCGCTCTGGATGAACATTTCGTTCTAGGCGGATTGCTGTTGAAGAGACGAGTTCGACGAAATAAACGGCCTCATGTTTATTAAGAAAAATTTCTGATATTTCTTCTAAAAATTGAAAATCCTGTTCTTGATCAAAAGCAATCACCACTGTAAAAATAATGTTTTTTGTTGTATTTGTGGCTGGATTTTCTACAAAGGCATGAAAAAGTTCCTTTCTAACGGAATCAGACAATTGAAATGCACGTTCCGTATACCCAAGATAGTTTGCAAATAAGTCAATGGTTTGATGATTAAATAGTAATTTAGCATCTAACTGCTTTTCTAAAGCCTTGCCAACGGTCATTTTCCCGACAGCTTGGGCACCAATTAAAACGATTAAAGACATCAACTTCCCCTCCTCTAGCCTAATTTTTAGGTGGCTATCTTCTACTATATCACACTATATTACAACACCTTACAAAACTGTTCGGAAAATTTTCTGTTTTTTATTACAAAAAAAAGACAAAAGACTCTATAATGAGAGAGGACTCGATTGATTATAGATGAGATAGGTGACGGAGAATGGCAATAGAAAAATATTTTCAAACAATAGATGGCAGTCAAATTTTTTATCAAATTTTTGGCAAAGAAACAAATTACCCCCTTGTGTTACTTCATGGTAATGGCAATGATCATACTTTTTTTAATTATCAAATTTCTTATTTCTCCAAGGAGTATCAAGTTATTGCGGTGGATACCCGCGGACATGGACGTTCCACCAATACACAAAGTCAATTAACTTTTCCGCTTTTGGCAGAAGATTTAGCTGGTATTATACAACAAGAACACTTAACAAAAATTAATTTATTGGGCTTTAGTGACGGAGCAAATATTGCCATGGTTTTTACCCATTTATATCCTGATTTCGTCAACAAACTCGTCTTAAATTCTGGAAATGTCACCATGTCTGGTCTGAAAAAATATGTAACGATTGCCACTTATTTTCAATATTGGTTTTGTCGTATTGGCGCCTTTTTTTCAAAAAAATTGCGCGCACGGCTCCCTATCGTGGCTCTGTTATTTGAAGATACTGGACTAACAAAACAAGATTTAGAACACATCCCCTGTCCTACTCTTGTTATTACTGGCAGTCGAGATTTAATTGCGCTTTCCCATTCACGGGCGATTGCTGATGCCATTCCTGCCGGCAAATTGGTCTTGGTAAATAAACAGGGTCATTTATTTGCCAAAAACTCACCAGATATTTTTAATAAAACAATCGAAAAATTCTTAAAGGAAATGAAGGTGTCTAAATGAAACAAATTATTCATTGGATCAAAACGCATACAGGATTACTAAAAACACTGTTTGTTATTGCGGTCTCAATTATTGTTGTTGCCCAACTTTTATCAATTGGTAAAACGATCTCATTTGAACAGTTAAAACAGATTTTTGATGAGATTCCGCTATGGAAATTGTTATTGATGATGGTTATCGGTTTAGTTTCCGTTACTCCGATGCTAAATTATGACTTAACATTAAATCGCATTTTAAACTTGAAAGTCTCAAAACGGGAACTCCTTGAATCTAGCTGGATTGTCAATACCATCAATAATATTGGTGGATTCGGTGGTTTGGTCAGCATGGGACTTCGTTCTGAATTTTATGGAAATAAAACAGAGGAAAAGAAAATTTTACCTGCGTTAACCCATATTTTACTTTTTGTGTTATCCGGTCTATCTATCTATAGTATTCTTTGCTTTTTCCTTGTTCAGTTTGATCCAAAGATGGCTTATTTACAGCAATATTGGATTTGGTTATTAGGTGGCGGTCTTTATTTCCCGTTACTTTATCTTATTTTACATTTCCAAAAAAATAGTTCCTTTGGTAACCTCGATGCAAAAAATCGCTTATCTTTAGTTGTTTCTTCGTTTTTAGAATGGACAGGTGTTTTAATTACCTTTATCAGTATTGGTTACTTATTAGATGTACCGATTCCTTTAATTGATATTGTTCCTTTATATGTAGCAGCTTCGATTATTGGGATTGCTTCGATGATTCCAGGGGCTTTAGGTAGTTTTGATGTCATGATGATTTTAGGACTGAGCAACTTAGGTGTCGATCGTGAAATTATTGTTTTGTGGTTATTGCTCTATCGTTTATTCTATTATATTATTCCTTTCTTAATTGGCTGTTTGTTCTTTACAAAACACTTAAGCCAAAAGTTGGATACTCACTATCGTCAATTGCTGAAACAAATTACTTTGGAAATTGCCCACAAGCTGGAAGTGGTTTTACTTTATTTTTCAGGAATTATGATGGTGCTCCTAGCCACTATTCCAGAAGCCTTCACTCAAGTGCATTGGTTAAGAGATATTAACCCCTTCCGTTCTCATATTATTATTCAAATTCCGAGTATTGTTTTAGGCTTTGCATTATTAATTATGGGACGTGGGATTGCTGATCGTGTTAAAAGAGCCTATTATCCAACGATTATTTTATTAATTGGTGCTATCTTGTATTCATTTGTTGTTGACTTTAGTATGTTTTCCATTTTCTATTTAGCTATTTTATTATTTATCGTTATTTTTTCAAAATCAGAATTGTACCGTGAACAACTGGTTTACTCTTGGGAGTGGATGACGATTGATGGGTTTATCTTTGGCTTATTGACTTTGTTATACCTGGTAATTGGTGTTTATAATTTACCGAACTTCCCACACCATCGTCATCATTTTGTGGAATTTTTCTTGTTCCCTTCCGAACGGATCTGGTTGTCAGGATTTATCGCTATCCTCTTAGTTATGAGTTTTAACTTTCTATTTGTTCGCTACCTCCAAGGGAAAAAACACCAAGTTGGTGAGTTTCCAGAAGATAGTATCTTGCATAATATCTTAACAACTTATGGCGGGAATATTGATAGTGAACTTGTCTTTCTTCATGATAAACAGGTTTTCTTATATCCCAAAGAAGAACCGACTGTCTTTTTACAATTCAACACCATTAATAATAAATGCGTTGTGATGGGCAACCCTTCTGGGAACAAAGAAGATTTTCCTGCGGCGATTGATGCATTCCTTAAAGAAACAGATCGTTTCGGCTATGTACCCGTCTTTTACGAAACCAATGAGGACAGCGTGATGTTACTACACGAATACGGCTACGAATTTATCAAAATGGGCGAAGAAGCCTTAGTTAATCTAGAAACATTTACGATGTCTGGGAAAAAATTCAAAGGTACCCGCGCAGTGTTTAATAAAATTACCAAAGCCGGCTATTCATTTGACGTACTCCAACCTCCTTTTAGTGCCGAACAAATGCACGAATTAAAAGCTATTTCAGATAGTTGGTTAGACAATCGAAAAGAAAAAGGCTTTTCACTGGGATTTTTCGATGAAGCGTATCTTCAAAGAAACCCAATTGCTGTTGTCCGAAATGCTGAAGGAGAAATGGTCTCTTTCGCTAATATCATTCCTAGTTACACAAATGAAGTTGGTACCATTGACTTGATGCGTCACCATAAAGAAAAAGCCCCTTCTGGAAGTATGGATTTCCTATTTATTCATTTATTTGAATATATGAAAACAGAAAATATTCATTATTTCAATTTAGGGATGGCTCCGTTAGCAAACGTTGGTCAATCAAGAAAAAGTTTTATTCAAGAACGGATTGCTGCGTTAATTTATGAATTTGGTTCAGAAATTTACTCCTTCCAAGGATTACGCGAATACAAGGAAAAATTTGCTAGCAAATGGCAACCCCGCTATACACTTTATTCTAAAAGTAGCTGGATTGTCTACGTGATGATTGCTTTACTCATTGTCGATCAAAAAAATATTGACTAACAAAAAGAAGCCCAATTAAGTATAAAAAGCTTGGCAACTTCACTGAAATTTAGTGAGGTTGCCAAGCTTTTTAATTTCTTTCATCTAGTTTTTCTTTAATTAAAAAGGCTGTTTCTTCGACAGATTTTGCGGTTACATCAATCACTGGGATGCCATACTTCGCAAAAATTTCTTCAGCATAAGCTAATTCTTGTTCAATCCGTTCAACATTGGTATAACTGGTCTCATTCCCTAAACCTAAGGAAGCCAACCGACTGCTACGAATCTGTCCTAATGTTTCTGGCGAACAAACTAAACCAATCATTTTTTGTGGATCCATTTCTTCCAAAATTGGCGGCAATGGAACTTCTGGAATTAATGGTAAGTTAGAAACGCGGTAGCCTTGATTCGCTAAATACATACTGACTGGCGTTTTTGAGGTCCGCGAAACGCCTAACAACAATATATCAGAATCAAGAAACCCTTGAGGATTTTTGCCATCATCATATTTTACAGCAAATTCAATCGCTGAGATTTTATCAAAATAGGCACGATCTAGTTGGTGGCGTCGTCCAGGCTCTTCAATAGGATCTACTCCAGCTTTCGCTTGAATTAATTCAAAAAATGGCGCCATTAAATCTAAATATAACAACCCTGTTCGTTCACTAAATTCTTTCGCCGCTGTGATTAGTTGTTTACTGACTAATGTACTGACAACTAAGGCTTTATCTTTTAAGGCATCTTTTAAAATCTCCAATAATTCTTCTTCTGTTGTGACAAAAGAAAAATTGTATCGATTAAGAAAAGAAATATCTGGATATTGTGCGCTTGCTGCAGCTAACAATTTTTGTGATGTTTCTCCAAGTGAATCGGAAATAGTATAAACAATGATCTCTTTTTTCATAATTAAGCTCCCTTATCTATTTTGTGCGGCTTCTTTCGCTTGTTGCGTAATATAGGTTAAAATTTTCGTTTTCGTAATTTTTCCAATAACTTTTTTAGGATTTTCTTTTTCAACGACTGGCAAAGAATCCACTTCGTATTTTTGCAAAGTGTCAGCAGCTTCAAGAATAGTAAATTCTGGTGTGCAGGTTTTCACATGTGGCACTCTTGTCATACAAACAGCAACAGGTGTGCCATCAATATTTGTATTTAAAGAGGCCCGTAATAAATCTTTTCGTGACAAAACCCCTAATAATTCTTTTGCTTCATCCATGACATAAAGAGAACCGACATCATACATAAATAAGTTGGTAATCGCATCTCGAATTGAGGTGTCTTGGGCAACCATCAATGGTGGACTCATGATCTCCTGAACTTTTGTTTGAAAAACATCAAAAAAGAAAAAAGCCTCCATATTATCACTTTCGTAAGTATACCCAACTTTCGGACTTGCTTTTAAAATTCCTGAAAGTGTTAAAAAAGACAAATCAGAACGCAATGTCGCACGTGAAACGGCTAGTATGTCCGAAATGCGTTCACCACTAACTGGCTGATGCTCTTTTACAACAGCGATAATTTGCTCTTGTCGTTTACTTAATTTCATCATTTCCTCCTCAATTCCTCTTAAACAAATTGTGCATTCGCTTACAATTATACACATATTTATTGTTTTTTCAACATATTAACAAGAAACTTTTTCTATTGACAAACTTATTTCCGTATATTATGATGTTTATTGAACATATAAGACACATATTAAACGGAGGTCACGCATGAAAAAGTTTATTTATTCTTTTAACGAAACACACAATGAAGGTAAAGAGACTCTTGGTGGTAAAGGGGCAAACTTGGCAGAAATGACACGCTTAGGTTTGCCGATTCCACAAGGATTCACGATTACAACCCGTTGCTGTATGGACTATTTGGCAGATGCTACTTTCTTTGAAGAACACTTACAATCAGAAATTTTGAAAGCGGTTAAAAATCTAGAAACTGAAACAGGCAAATCTTTTACCGCGGATAATGAGATTCTCTTAGTTTCTGTTCGCAGTGGTGCTGCCTTCTCGATGCCTGGTATGATGGATACTATTTTAAATTTGGGTTTAAATGATCAACGTGTGAAAAAATTTGCGACCTTAACCTCTCCTGGTTTTGCTTTTGACTGTTATCGCCGACTTATTCAAATGTTTGGAGACGTCGTCTATCACATTCCCAAAGAATTATTTGACCAACAAAAAGAGCGCTTGGAACAAGAGCTAAACAAAAAAATTACCGCTTTTCAAGAAGCAGATCATTTCGCCTTGATTGTCCGCTACCAAGAAGTTTTTGAACAACATCAGGTGGTCTTCCCGCAAGACCCTGTCGCACAACTTTTTGAAGCAATCAAAGCTGTTTTTGATTCATGGAATAATCAACGTGCGGTGGTTTATCGGAACTTACATCATATTGCACATGATTTAGGTACAGCTGTCAACATTCAAGAAATGGTTTTCGGCAATCGTGGACTAGACAGTGGCACTGGCGTTGTTTTCACTAGAAATCCGGTCACAGGGGAAAATCAACTGTTTGGAGAGTTTCTTTTGAACGCGCAAGGAGAAGATGTAGTGGCTGGTATTCGGACGCCAGAACCCATTCGTCGTTTACGTTTGACTATGCCAAAAGTTTATCAAGATTTTCGCCATTACGCAGAACTTTTAGAATATCATTATCGTGACATGCAAGATATTGAATTTACCATTGAAAATGAAAAATTATATATTTTACAAACAAGAAACGGGAAACGAACCGCCGCAGCTACGGTTAAAATTGCTTTAGACTTAGCCAAAGAAAATCGCATTACTAAACAAGAAGCACTGTTGCGTGTGACACCTGATACGATTGATCAATTAATTCATCCCGTGTTTGATCAAGAGAAACGACAACACATGGAACGTTTAGCTATGGGACTTCCTGCTAGTCCTGGTGCAGCAAGTGGCCAAATTGTTTTTACAGCAGAAAAAGCCAAAGAACTGACCAATCTAGGAAAGAAAGTCATTCTTGTTCGTCAAGAAACTTCACCAGAAGATATTGAAGGCATGGTTGTAAGCGAAGCAATTGTGACCAGTCGTGGCGGAATGACTTCTCATGCCGCTGTGGTCGCACGAGGAATGGGAACTTGCTGTGTGACTGGTTGTGAAAGTTTAACCGTCAATGAAGAAACCAAACAACTACACTGCGGGCCACAAGTCATCTTAGAAGGAACAATCATTTCCGTCGATGGCTCAACGGGGGAAATTTATCTTGGCGAAATTCCTACAATTTCTGCTGATAATAACGATGACCTTCAAGAGCTCTTGTCTTGGGCAGATGCGTATGCTGATTTAACTGTTCGTGCCAATGCAGAAACTACACAAGATTTAGAGACTGCTATCCGTTTTGGCGCAGCGGGGATTGGTTTAGCGCGAACAGAGCATATGTTTTTCGGTGAAGAGCGTGTCTTGGAAATGCGTCGACTAATTTTAGCAGAGTCTGAAAAGGAAGCAACCTATGCGTTGGAGCAACTTCTTCATTTTCAACAGGAAGACTTTTATCAAATGCTGAAAGTAGTTCAAGACAAGCCCATGGTGGTCCGCTTGTTAGATCCGCCGATGCATGAGTTTTTACCTCATGAAAAGAATGATATTCAATTATTGGCGAAGCAACTACAACGGTTCCCGGTGACCATCGCCAAACAAATTGAACGGTTACAAGAAACCAATCCAATGTTGGGCCATCGTGGTTGTCGTTTAGGTGTGACCCAACCACAAATATACAAAATGCAAGTTACAGCCTTATTTACTAGTGCCATTCGATTAGTCAAAGAAGGAATTACTGTTTATCCAGAAGTGATGATTCCTCTAATCGCCGAAAAAGAAGAACTTCTCTATCTCAAACGCATTTTAAAAGAAACGATTGACGGTCTCTTTGAAGAACATAAGATGACTCCTTTCCCTTACGAAATCGGGACAATGATTGAACTACCGAGAGCTTGTCTGATTGCGGATCAGTTAGCAGAAGAAGCAGACTTTTTCAGCTTTGGAACAAATGATTTAACACAAATGACCTATGGTTTTTCTCGTGATGATATCGGTAAATTCATTAATACGTATCGAGAAAAGAAAATCATTACCCAAGATCCGTTTCAATCACTAGATCAAACAGGTGTTGGTCAACTGATTCAATTAGCTGTAGAGAAAGCGCGTCGCACTAAACCAAACATGAGTATTGGCGTATGTGGAGAAGTCGGTGGTGATCCGCAATCCATCACGTTTTTCCAAACACTTGGCCTAAACTACATCTCTTGCTCACCTTATCGGGTACCTATTGCGAAACTCGCAGCTGCCCAAGCCAAAATTTTAACCGAACCGGCTGTGACTGAAGAACAAATGGTCCTTCTTTAATTTAACGTGTGTAACAAATGATTCATCCTTACAAGATAAAAAGTGCTAGGAACATCAGTCGAAACGGCTGATGTTCCTAGCACTAAATTTTAAGATCAATGATTGCACTCTGGTTATTTTCTTATAAACGCGGCATCTTTTGTCAAGGGGTCTGTTACATCTGATACATATCTTTCTACTTTCATATGCAAATCATATTTTTCTCTAAGTTCCGTAATACGGGTCATCATTGGAGAAGCGTGGTGTTTGTCTAATGCTTCCTGATCTGTCCAACTATCAATCAGCAGAACTGTTTCTTCATCGTCCATTGGAAAAAAGTATTCATAGCGACTATTCCCTTTTTCTGCACGAATCGCCTCTACAATTCCGCTGGCAATCATTTCTTTGGCAAATTCTCTTGCACCTCCATTTGTCCCACTATAATAAATATTTATAGTAATCGCCATCTGTCTTCCCCCCTAAATTTACTTGCCTTTTTACGTTCCCGACTGGAATTGAACCAGCGACCTACCGCTTAGGAGGCGGTTGCTCTATCCTACTGAGCTACGAGAACAATCTGTTTTAATTTTAGAAGTCTTCACTACATCTGTCAATAGACAAAAAGAAAGTATCCTGCATAAATAATTATGCGAGATACTTTCTTTCAGTGAAACACGTCGTTCGTTTATCTATTATTTTTTTTGCCGCCGATCAAGAATCATTTTTCCTAAATAATAAAGTCCTGTCGCAATAGCTATATATTGCCCAATTTTATTATTGCGTGCAACTTTTTCTTGTTTCGTTTTCGCCATTGTCCCCATCACCTTTCTAAAATAATTCTTTTTACATTTTTATTATAGTAGGTTCTGTCATTTTTTGCGAATAAACACACTTTTAAAAATAATCTTCTAAAATTGGCATGCCTTTGACTAAACGTTGGCCTAAACGTCGAACTGCCGTTGCGTCTCCTTGCAAGCGTTCATAAAAAGATAACGTTTCTGTTGAACGATAGCCCAAGAATAGTTGCGTCCACGTTTGGATATCTGCTTTCAAAGCAGCAGTCCCTTCCTTTTCCACAGCACCTTTAGTCACTGTCGCTTTTCCTTGTTCGTCAATTGTGATTGTCCAAATACCTTCATTCCATGGCCCATAGGAATCTTCAATCTCTAAAGAATACGTTTCTTTTTCTCCTGATTGAAATGGATACTTTTCCAGAAATGTTTGTAACTCAACGATTCGTGCCATCATGTAAGGTAAAATTTTTACAGAAGCTGCTGGCGTTGGCATTAAATCATTTAAATCTTTTCCAGCAAAACCATTAATCCAATGGAACGATTGAACGGAACCACTATGTGAGCCAATAAACCCAGCTAAAGCTTTAAAAGCTGTATTAGTTAAATAGTTCCATTCTACGATTTCAAAGGTGCCAGCAGCTATCCGATAAATCACATAGCCTTCCGCTTTCCCTTCTGACGAATAATAAATCGCTTGATTATTTGGTTTACTTGCACGATTCAGCGTATAATCCAGCCACCAAGTTTCACGGATCACACCACCAGAGTGCGCTCTTTGATTTTCAAGGTATACGTCTTTAATGACCTCTTTACCGTCAGCCCAAGAAACTCGTTTAATGGTACCCGGAACTCGTTTAACACGTGGCCAATCTTCCGTTTTAATTGTATACTCTGCTTGTTCAAATGTTTGTTCATAGCCATATTGACGATAAAATGGATATGAAAACGGTGCTAAGTAAGAAAGGGCAACCTTTTGTTTCGCTAAATCAGCCAACATTTCTTTCATAATAGCAGAGATGCCGCCTTCACCACGATATTCTGGATAAGAAGCCACATAGCCAATTCCAGCCATGGGATAGCGGACACCATGGAAATTCACTTGAAAAGGTGTCGCCATCACTTGACTTGTTAATTGCTCATCAATTAGGAAGCCATAGCTTTGCGTATGTGACAACAATTTTTCAAAACGTTCTTGGCGTTCCGCCGTGGGTTCCTGATTAAAAGCATAGATGACAAGATCAAACATCTCTTTCATTTCTTCTTTGCCCATTTTTTTGACTCTTTTAGTTGTCATTTTCTTTCCTCCTCGCACATTGTATCAATTCATTTTATCACAGAAACGGTTCTCTTTCTAAAAGCCGTTATTTGCTGTCATTTCTTTGAACCAACGACCGCTTTTCTTAATGGTCCGTTTCGCATCATCATCTAAATCCACAGCGATGAAGCCATAACGATTTTTATAGGCATTAAGCCAAGACCAGTTATCCATACACGTCCACATATGATATCCTTGAACATTACTACCTTCTTGAATCGCTTGATGCACCCATTTCAAGTGATCTTGCACGAATTCAATCCGATAATCATCTTCAATGACTCCTTGTTCATTGACAAAGCGTTCTTCTCCTTCTACGCCCATGCCATTTTCTGAAATGTAGCAGCGAATGTTGCCATAATTTTCTTTTAAATTCATTAATGTATCATAAATACCTTTTTCGTAGATTTCCCAGCCACGGTAAGGATTCATTTTTTTGCCAGGCATATCGTAGACATCATAAAAATCTTCTGGAAGTAAGCCTTCTGGTCGTGTTTCAACAGGTGTTTCTTTTGCTTTGGCACGACGTGGTTGATAGTAGTTTACTCCTAATAAGTCCACAGTATTTTCAGCAATTATTGCTAAATCTTCTGGCGTTGTTTCTGGCAACAAGTCATTTGCTTTCGCCCAAGCAACCATATCTTCTGGAAAATGACCTTTAACAGCCGGGTCTAAAAACGAACGGTTAAAGAAACCATCGACAAATTTAGCCGCATTTACATCGGCTTCGTTGTGCTCATCACGAGGATAAGTCGGCGTTAAGTTTAAAATAATGCCAATTTCACCTGATAAGTTCATAGAATGATAGACGGCAATCGCTTTGGCACTAGCTAAAGCTTCATGATAGAGTACTTGAATCCCTTCTTTTAGATTCACTTTATCAGGATAATGCCAGCCATAGAGATAACCACCTTCAACTGGTACAATTGGTTCATTGTGCGTAAACCATTTTTTCACGCGATCGCCAAACAATTCAAAACAGGTTTTGGCAAAGTCAACATACAAATCAACCACTTCACGGCTTTCCCAACCGCCTTTTTCTTGAAGTACCATCGGCATATCAAAATGATACAAGTTCATAAAGGGCTCAATCCCGTGTTCTAATAAATCATCAATCACTTGATTATAAAAATCAACTGCTGTTTGATTGACTTTTCCTGTTGTAGGATCTGGAATTAAACGGCTCCATTGAATGGATGTTCGAAAAGAGTTATGTCCCGTTTCTTTCATTAACTGAATATCTTCTTGGTATTTTTTATAAAATTGTGAGGTCTTATCTGGACCGACTTGTTGAAAGAATTTTTCTGGCGCTTCTTGATACCAAAAATCCCAAATGTTTTGACCTTTACCATCACCTTCAAAAACGCCTTCTGTTTGAGGACCGCTGGCTGCAGAACCCCACCAAAAATTTTCTGGAAATTGATATTTCATGTTATTTGCTCCTTTACGATTTAATCATTAAAAAAAGGATTGAACCCTCCGTAAGAGTCCGGACGATTCAATCCTTCGATTTTTTACTCAGCTGCTTCTGCGGCTGCTTCTTGTTTCAAGTATTGATCTGTTGCTACTTTTACGAAAGGCATGTAGATCAAAATAGAAATCAATAAGTTAACAGCTGCTAAAACTCCGCCGGCGATACTCTTCGTTGCTAAAAATCCGCCAATAATTGGTGGTGTTACCCAAGGTGGCATAAAGGTTGCAGCTGGTACTAAACCAGTTGCTGTCGCCACATACGCAACAGTTACAAGAACCATTGGGACTAAAATGAATGGGATAAACATAATTGGGTTTAAAACAATTGGTAAACCGAACATGACTGGTTCATTAATATTAAATAGTCCTGGTGCTAAACTTAAGTTTGTAATGACTTTGTATGGTTTGTTACGACGACCTACGATAAAGATAGCAATTAACAGACCTAATGTTGCTCCTGTTCCACCTAAGTTTACAAATGAATCAAAGAAAGGTTTGTTTACAATATAAGGAATTGCTTTACCTGCTTCTAAAGCTTTAATGTTCGCATCAATCGCTGGTACGTTGATTGTTTGCATTAATGGGTCAACCATGTTGGCACCATGTAAACCAAAGAACCACAAGAATGGTGTAATGAAAGCTAACAATAATGCTGATGGGTAGCTGTTTGCAAGTCCCATAAATGGTTGTTGAACTGCTTCATAGAATGAAATAACGATATTGTCAATTCCTAAAGCAAATAGAATTGATGTAATTAAACTAAATAAACTGATTGTAATCATTGCTGGTAATAATGCCGCAAATGATTTTGCTACTGCTGGTGGTACACCATCAGGCATTTTGATAACTAATTTAGGATTGCCAGATAAACGTTGGAATAGTTCTCCTGAAATAAGTGCAATAATTAAAGCAATAAATAATCCAGTTGCGCCCATGCCTTCTAAGCCGCCAACTGCGAAGAATGAAGCTACAGAAACTGTACCGGCTGCAATGCCGTCTTTTCCATAAGATTTAACTAAATTGTGTGCTACTAAAAAGGCTACTAAAACGGCAAAGATTGCGAATGTACCGTTCCAAATGTTACCACCAAAGCTTTTCCAAATTGGTGCATCGTTATACATCATTGGGAAAATTTTGTTTAAAAAGTCCTCATATCCTGGAATTGGAATATTATTAATTAATACCGCCAAAGCCCCTAAAATCATTAATGGCATCGTTACGACAAACGCGTCACGAATTGCTACCAAGTGCCGTTGCGCTGCGATAACTGACGCTTTCGGCATAAAGTGTTTCTCCATCCATTGAACAAATCCGTCCATTGTTATTCCTCCTAATTAACGCTTTCTCAAGCGCGTTTTTCTTATAAGACGCATTGACAACGAGATTACTCGTTATCAATACGGCGATAAAGATCGATAATTTCTTTTGCTAAATCTGTAAATGCAATCGCAGTCATTAAATGATCTTGACTGTGCACTGTTAACAATGTTACTTGCATGTTATTGCCTTTTGCTTCTTCTGTTAACATTCCTGTTTGCGAATGATGTGCATGTACAAGTGATTCTTCTGCATCTGCAATTTTTTTGTCTGCTAATTCAAAATCCCCCGATTTTGCTGCGGCAATCGCTTCCATTGCATCGCTTTTAGCATTTCCGCCATACATGATTAAACCCATGATTGCTTCTAAGTTCTGTTGTCCGTCCATTACCTCTACCCCATTTTCTGCTCTAGTTTGATGATCCCATTAATGAAATTGCTTGATCTAAAACTTTTTCGCCATTCATCATGCCATAGTCCGCCATGTTAATGACATCTAAAGGAATCCCTTTTGGTTGTAATTTTTGTTCAAATTGCCCTTTCATGAAACGAACTTGTGGGCCTAATAATAAAACATTTACCTCTTTATTTTCCAAGTTTGTATCTGCTTCAGAAGCCGATACTGCAAAGATGTCTGCTTCCATGCCACGATCTTCTGCTGCTTTTTGCATTTTTGTTACTAATAAACTTGTGCTCATTCCTGCGGAACAAACTAACATAATTGTTTTTTTTGCCATTTTCCTTCATCTCCTAAATTCTCTTTGTTTTGCTTTACACCTTTATATAAGCAAGAAGTGTGCCAAGTTTTAACACATTGAAAACCTTGATATGACAACGTTTTTCAACATGGAAAGCGTGTACACACTAAAAATAAAACGATTACACACAGCTTTTTTGTGTGCGTTTCCAAAATAATAGGGCAACAAAAAAAAGTGAGCGATAAGTCGAAACGACTCATCGCTCACTTTCTAAAGCTGAAGAGAATCAACTGGACAAAAGCCGCTTTTTCCCTTTAAGCAGTTTCCATCATTTTAAGCATTTTATAAAACTGTTTCTTTTTAAAATAACTTAAAAAGATACCTAATACTGCATCATTCAGTTTTTGTAACGCCCCATAAGAAACCATTGTTTCTGTATAACGCAGTTCACAGCTTTTTTCATCAATTGGCTGGAGCTCATACCGCACCGAGAAATCATTTTTAGTTGTGGATGTTCGAAATTGATAGGTCTTATTTTCTACAGCTTCTTCAATAACTATTTTCGCGCGACTATTTTTACTATATTCTTTGATATATTCAAACTTACGTAACTGCTTTCTTGTAAGAGTTTTGCCTGTTTGCTTACGGATATCAAAAATAACAGAATTCATTAATTGCGTGTAAAATTCATCTGCTGAAATAGTTAATGTTTTCGTAATTTCCATTACCGTTTCACCTCATCCTTTGTCGCCTCTTCTTCAGCAACTTTTTTTCCTTTAAAAAACAGGTAACCACCAAGTCCAATGAAAAAAATCCCGGTTGTCAGACTTAATAAATCATAGTTTAAGGAGCTGGGATTCAACGAATACAAAACAATCAAGAAGCCAATACTACATAAAAATAATCCATTTCTAATCATTTTCATCCATCCTATCTTTTTAGACTACCGTTGCTTGGAAATATAAAACGCCACCCCAAGGTTGTTCCTTAATCAGCTGTTTTGCAACTTGTGCAGCAGTTTCAGGGTCTCCTTCAACTTCAAAAAATAACTTAATACCATTCTTTTCTTTAAAAGTAAATGTTTCATTTTCCCCTTGATATGCCTCTAGTAAAGTAATAATTTCCTCTTGCTTCATTGCACTTGCAATCGAAATCATGCCGCTCGCTCCTTTCTATACAAGTAATTGCTGTTTTTATTGCCTATTGCTCACTTTCGCCTAATGCAGGATCCATTTTGTTAGCAGCGATAACAAACGGTGTCCAAATCAAGAAAGTGACTACCATACATACCAACGCTACGATTGGTGCGCGCCAGTCAGCACCTGTCGCTAAGAAAGATAATAGCAACGGCGGTGTCACCCATGCGACTTGTTGAGAAACTGGGGCGACTAGCCCAAGATACGTTGCAACCCAGCCAATTGTAGTAGCAACTAATGGCGCAATTACAAATGGAATAAACATAATTGGATTCAGAACAACTGGTAAACCAAACATAATCGGTTCATTGATATTAAAGATCCCAGGTCCTAATGATAATTTACCGACTGTTAAATAATCTGCTCGTTTGGAGAATAACAAGATTGCAATAATTAGGACAATTGTACCGCCTGAACCACCAAACCAAGCAAAAGCATCAAACGAACCACGGACCCACATGTAGGCTTTACCGTCGTCAATAGCGGCTAAAACCGCAGCTGTTCCTGTTTTTCCTTCATAACCTTTTTGGAAAATATCAATATTGATTAATTGTGCTTGTCCCCAAATTCCTTCAAGAACTGGTGCCAAAACGTTTGGCCCATGAATACCAAAGAACCAGAAAATTTGAACAAAAACTGTTACGATTAACACAGCTCCTAGTCCTTGTGATAACCCAAGGAACGGTTCCGCGATATATTTTTGAATTAAGTCAATTAATAATTGACCGCCTGAAAGTTTTGACACCGTAAAGTTAATAATTGCTACGACATACAATGCGATTGTTGCTGGTAAAATTGCCGCAAACGCTTTTGAAACTGCTGGTGGAACAGAATCAGGCATTTTTATTGTTAAATCCGCTTGCATTAATTTACAAAAAATAATGGTTGATAAAGCGCCCATAATCATCACCGTAAAGAAAGCGTTACCATTTAGATGGTTGAGATTTAACCAACCCCATGGATTGACAGTCAATTGATTATTAGCAATTGACGCACCAATTTCTGCCCCATTAATTGCGTTGGCAATCTTTTCTGGCACTTTCACAGCTAATTCAGCTGTGTTATTTGGTGCAAAAGCAACACCTGAAATTAAGGTAGCTAAACTGACAATCCCACCAGCTAGCTCATTCACATTGTATGCTTTCGCTAAGTTATAGCCCCAAGAAAAAGCGAAAATCAAACCAGCGATAGCCAATGTACCATTCCAAACAAAACCATTAATCCCAATGATGACATTCAATACTGCAAAAATACCTTTGTCTGCTTCCAAACTTGCCGCATAAGTTGAGACAAACTCTTGGGGAAGATCTCGAATAATTGCGTTAATCATTACGGCGACTGATCCAGCCATTGTCGCAGGTAATGTACCAATAAAAGCATCCCTTAGTGCCACCAGATGTTTCTGTGCACCAATTTTTGCGGCAGTTGGTAAGATATATTTTTCCATCCATGCCATTAATCCGTTCATTTTTATTCCTCCTGTATCCATTTATATTTATTAAAAAGGCAGTAGCCTCATTAAACGAATGAATCGAGCGTACAAAATAAAACCTTTGGTAACATGCACTATCCTTGTTTGCTATTCACTTTTCTTAAACGTTTTAATTCCTTATCCCATTAATGAGATTGCTTGATCTAAAACTTTTTCGCCATTCATCATGCCATAATCTGCCATGTTAATTACATCTAAAGGAATCCCTTTTGGTTGTAATTTTTGTTCAAATTGCCCTTTCATGAAACGAACTTGTGGGCCTAATAATAAAACATTTACCTCTTTATTTTCCAAGTTTGTATCTGCTTCAGAAGCCGATACTGCAAAGATGTCTGCTTCCATGCCACGATCTTCTGCTGCTTTTTGCATTTTTGTTACTAATAAACTTGTGCTCATTCCCGCGGAACAAACTAACATAATTGTTTTTTTTGCCATTTTTTCTTCATCTCCTTAAAAGTTATGACGTTATACACTTTATTTATAGCAATAATTGTGCCAAGTTTTTTCCTCATTAAAATACTGATATAACAGCTTTTGTCATAAAAAAAGCGTGCACACACTAAAAGAAAACGCTTACACACATGAAATTGTGTGTAACTTACAAAAAGAAAACATCAAGAAAAAAGAGAGCGTTTTCTCATTTCTTGATGTTTTTTTTATTTATTATTGTTTACTTTTAATTTCATTTTCTAAGAACATTTGGGTAACATGCGCAACTTCCGCTTCTGGAATCGTCACACGATACGCCCGTTCAATTAACATAAAATTCGTGCGTACGACATCGATTTCTAAACGATGTGTTTTAACATATTCCGCTAAGTTTGGAAAAGTTCTTGCTTCTTCTCCTTTAATTAAAGCATCTACCAGAAAAGCCAAATGAATCATGATTCCGGCATCCACCCCTGGTTCAACAATAATATGCATGTCTGTTTGTATTTGATGAACTGTTTTTTGTAACATGAGAATTAATTTTTGTAAGGAGTCCACAGAAGTAATGACGCCACTTAGTGAATGAACAATTGTATCAATCGCCACTTCATCACTAGCAATCCGTTTCAGTACATTTAATTTTTCATCATCAAAAATATCATAGACGGAAAAGAAGGGAATATTTTGATATTCAACATCCACAGTGCCCGCAATGGCCTTAATTTCATATTCCTCCATCAAGTTGTCGATATGCTTTTTAAACGTTTCTCGTTCAATAAATTGCATTTGAATCAGTTCCACTTTTGTTTCATCAATAACGGGTAAGATTCGTTGGTATAGTTTTGCGGCGACCCCTTCTCCTGTAAAGCACGTCACGATTACTGCTTTTTTTACGTTTTGACGTTTTTGCAGACTAGAACGAAATTGTTCTCTCACAACGCTTTCAAAAGAAAGTTGAATATTTTGGTAAATGTCCTCTAAACTTCGTCCCACGCTTGCCATTCGAATAGCTTCTAAGACAATCATTGTGCTCGTCATTGTAATCGCCTTCGTTCGGATACCTGTTTCTTCAAACAACATATTTCCAAACGAATTTAATGAACCCATATCCGTCAGTAATAAAATCCCATTATTTAACGATTCTTTTTGCGTAATTACTTGGTTTCGTAATTGTTCATACATTGTTTGAACTTCCATCGTTAACGGCATATTCATCGCTGTTCCGATTGACGTTCCTAAAAGTTCTTGGGCGGTTTTCAACATACTTGAGGCAGTAGAATCCCCATGCATTAAGACGAACACACCAACATTATTTTCTGGAGTTCTTTCTTCTTTACCGACATTAATAGATAAAAACATACTAATAAAGCCAATTTCATCGAAAGGAATCTCTATGTTGTTCTCTTCTTCAATAATAGAAGATAAATCTAAGGCTACTTGAAATTCTTTTTTCATATTTTTACGGACATTATTTAAATCAGGATGGACAATCACGTGACCTTCTTTGACACGTTCAATCGTACTTTGTAAATGAAGCGCAAAGGCAAAGCGTGCTGTTTCGTTGTACGTGTGTTCCAAACGCTCTTCTGCGATATCATAAAGACGATTCGTTAAGTCCCAAATAGCTTCTGGTAATAACTCCTTATGTAAAGAATGTTGGGTTAATTCTTCGACATAATTTTTAAAATACGCATTCATATCTTTAGAAATCAATTCTTCTAAATCAACATTTTCTAAGTCAGCTTCAGACAAGTCAGCGACTTTTTCTTCGATTTCATTGTAAACTTGCATGTCTCTAGCTGGATCTTGCGACCAAACAATTTTGTTGGTACCTGGTTGGAAAGATAAATAATTACTTTTACTGTCGACAAATTGATCCAAGCGCTCAGGTACTTCTTTAATTTTTAATAATCCTTTTTGGACAGGTAACGACAAATCCCGTTTACGGATAACCAAATGTTCTAAATTGTGCGTCCGATAATAAAGAAATGACTTAGCACAAACTAATTTTAAGTCCCGCTTCACCTGACCAATATTTCCTTCTGCATCGTATAACATGAACGCCAAAACTGCTTCGCGTTCGATATCAATTTGTTGGCCCAAACGTGTTGCCTCTTGCTGAATAAATAACGAAATGATGGCATAACGCTCATCTAGCGTCCGTGCATCTAAAGATGGTAATGTAATCGACATCGGAATCCGCCGATTAAAAGTGGTTAAAAAGTTTTCTGAGGATTCCGTTGTCGCACCAATAATTTGAACAGAGGCTTCATAGGTTTGACCACTTTCTCCTAATGGACGGTACACGCCTTTATCAATAAACGTAAAGAGCATTTCTTGACCTTCTGGCGGTAAACGATGAATTTCATCTAAAAAGAGAATCCCGCCATCTGCTTTTGCCATTAAGCCTGGACTATCTTCATTCGCACCAGTATAGGCGCCTTTTTTTACGCCAAAGATATGACCAAATAATAATTGTGGGTTTTGTGCATAATCAGCACAATTAAAAGAGACAAAAGGGGCATCTTCATCTAAGGTTTTTGAATCAATGGCAAAACGGTACATACATTCAGCAAAAAGAGATTTCCCTGTTCCTGTTTTCCCAAAAATAATCGTATGCAAACCTCTTGGTGGATATAAAATAGCCGCCTTGGCCTGCTGAATACTCACTTTTAAAGAATCATTGGCACCTACTAATGTGTCAAAACTAACAGAGGTGGACTCATCTACATGGACTTGTTCTCCTTCATTGATTGTTGGCACTGAATAGATAACAGGACGTCCAGTACTTCTAGTAATTTTCTTTTCTTTGAATAATTCATTTAAATAACGGCTGGCATTACTGCGATCAATCATTAACTGTTCTGCTACCGCTCCTGCCGTTAAGCCAGTTTCATTTTTTTGAAGTAACGCTAAGATTTCTTCCTTCCGAGATTTCATGGAATCCTCCTCGATACAACGTTCTGCTTGAAGCTCGTAAAGCGTTATTTCTTCGCTTTACGAGCTCCTTTGTTTTTCGTGTTTTTCTTTTTGTTTTTCTTCTTTTTGCGTGTTTCTTGCGGTTCTTTGACAACAGAATTTACTGTTTCTGGTTTTCTTTCTTTCGTACTCTTTTTTTCTGAATACGTATCTTTGACTACGTTCTTTTTTTCTAGTTCATCTTTGGCTTTTGGCTGCTCATGAAGTGCACCATCATATAAAAAGATTTCCTGATAAGGAATGGCCAATTGTTTCATCAAACGTTGATAATCCCTTTTGGTGCCATCGTTGATAAACGTAATCACTGCCCCTTGTGCACCCATCCGGCCAACGCGACCAGAACGATGAATATAGCTCTCTTCGGTTAAAGGAACATCTACGTTTACGACGTAAGGGACCCCTGTGAAATCTAAGCCCCGTGCCGCAATATCCGTGGTTAATAACAACTTCACTCGTTCTGCTTTAAATTGATCGATCGCCAATTTACGCAACTGTTTACTTTGATCTGAAGCCAGACCAATAGCTGGCACATTCTCATAAACTAATTTTTCTTCTGCTGCACCTAAATCAGCAACTTGATTGAAAAAGACCATGCTTCTGAATGCTTCTGTATGGGCCAAACGACGTAAGTAATCAGCTTTTTTTCTTGGTGCTAACCGAATAAAGTAGTGGGCGACTTGGCCTGCTGAAGTATCTTCTTCCGTCACATCAATCACCTGTAATTTTTGGCTTAAAGATTGCGCTTGATTCACGACACGATCAGCAGTCGCTGAATAAAAAACAAGTTGGTATTCGGTTGGTGTGTGTGTCAAAATTTGCTTGGTTAAACTTAGCTCTTCCTCTTGGAAAAGTTGATCAACTTCATCCATTACAATTGTTTTTAACAACTGAGCTTTGACTTTTTTGTTCTTCATTAACTCTAAAATTCGACCTGGTGTTCCGATTAACACTTCGGGACGTTTTTTTAACTTGTCAATCTGGCGTGAAACATTTGCCCCGCCGATTAACGTTTGAACCGTTAATTGAAGTGGCTTAGCCCAAGTCCGAGCAACTTCAGCAATTTGCATAGCTAATTCTTGAGACGGAGCAATAATCAACAATTGATTTCCCTGTCCTTTTTCAACAGTTAAGAGTAAAGGCAGCATATAAGCAAGTGTTTTTCCAGTTCCTGTCGGCGAAATTCCTAAAACATTTTCTCCTTCGCGAAGGGGCGTAAAACTTTTTTCTTGAATTGTTGATGGTTCGTTAAAGCCAGAAGCTTGCCACTGTTCTTGCCAAGCCTCTGGAAGTTGTTCTAAAAATCTCATATTGTTCCTTTCCTATCGCTTAATTCTTATTTATCAGCATCAAAAATAATGCCGGCACTATGACGTAAATCAGTGACTACTTTATTGACATTTCGAGCAAGCTCAACCCATTCTTCATACTTGGTGCCCCAATACTTATCTGTTGGGTTATTTAAAACTGCTGCAAAATCACGGGCTTCTTCAATCATTGGATTATCAGCTACTTGAATATCTAAGACATCACGTTCTTCATGTGCGCGATCATGGTACTCAGCCGAAGAAATAGCATTGACACTATCTAAAATCAAGGTCCCGTTTTCAAAGTAAATTTCGGATGGCGCAAAAGAATCACTAATTTTCCCAGTGTTTAACGTCACGTCAAACTGATCATATCGTAAAATAATTGTTCCTAAGCCATCGACACCTGTCGCAATTTTACTAGCAAAATAATGGCTTTCGTTTGGTACGCCAAACCAGCCCAAGGCTGCATAAACTAAATAAACGCCTAAATCTGCTAAGGCTCCCCCAGAAAAATGAGGAGAAAAAATATTTGGCTCTTTGCCTTCTAATACTTGATCATAGCGAGAAGAATATTTCATATACGTAAAATTCGCACCTAAAATTTGGTTTTTTAATGGCAATAATTCAGCAATTTTTTGGAAACTTTGCTCATGAATATTACGGGCCGCTTCAAAGAAATACACACGATTTTTATTCGCTAATTCAATAATTTCTGCCATCTCATCAGGTGTTGAAAAAGCTGGTTTTTCAACAATTACATTTTTTTTCGCTAAAATTGCTTGTTTCGCTTGTTCAAAATGTAATGAATTTGGTGAGGCAATATAAACCGTATCCATATGTGCAATACCAAAAAACGTCTCTAAATCAATTGCATATTCCACATCCCCATAGCGAGAACCAAATTCTTGTGCCGTTGCTAGTTTCCGAGAATAAACAGCCGTTAAATCGTACGCACCCGTTTCTAAAGCTGCTGCAACAAATTGATGACTAATCCAATTGGTACCAATTACGCCTAAATGTATCATAATCAAAAACCTCCATTTTTTGTTTATTTACTCTCTTTATAATAGTAATCTCTCGTACAAAAGTCACGTAATTACCCTGCCTTAAAACGCTAGGAGTTCTTCAAGTTATTTATTAGGATCATCAAATGCCTGTAATAAATCAAAGGTTACCTGTGACTTAAGTTCAATCGTTGCTGGTGTTACGTGGCAATTGTAAGCAAGGACTTGCACACCTTGATCAATTGCAGCACCCACATTTTCAGCAAAGGCGGGTTGCATCTCTTGGTGAATCGTTGCTTGCTTAATTTCTTCAAATTGGACCACAAACAAAACGTAACAGCGGTAACCCACTTTAGTTGCAGCCATTAGTTCAGTGACATGCTTCAAGCCACGAAGTGTTGGCGCGTCAGGAAAAGCACCGATGCCTTTATTTTCTAAAGTCATGCCTTTCACTTCGACAAAAGCTTGTTCGTCCGCATTCGTTTCCACTAGAAAATCAAATTTTGAATGTGCAAATCGTTGCTCACGTTTAACAGTTTGGATCGTACCAACTAAACCAGGAAGCACAATTTGACCATTTTTTAACGCTTCATTGACTAATGTATTCGGTACTTGGCTATCAATATTAATCCAAAAAGAACCTTTTTTTACTGCAATCAAATCGTAATCTGTTTTTCTTTTAGGCGATGGTTGATAACTAAGCGCCACAACAGCACCTGGTAAAAAAACTTCTTTCCCTCTGCCAGTATTTTTGACATGTGTGATTACTTCTTCATTCGTTTCCATTAAACGACAGTGTGCAATAAACCGATTGGGTCGTTCGATAAAATAAGCAAGTTGGACATTCGGGTACTTCATACACAGACTTCCTTTCTTACACACTATACCATAAAAAAACAAGGAAAAGTATAGACCAAAACCAACAATTTTACTATCTTGTGTCAATCATTAAATATTTGTCAATTCTCAGCGATTTAGTCGAATATTTTAGACAAGTTCTATATAATAAAGGTAACGAAGACGAATAAATGAAAATGAAGGTTAGGAGGAATTTCTTTGAAAAAACATTGGACTTTCTTGGTTGGCGCATCTTTACTTACTGGATTAGCAGGCTCTATCCTCTGGAAAAAAAATAAACAGCTCCCTTCCCCACAGGAGCTTCAACACAATTATACTGGGCATTGGTGGTTTGTAGACGTGAAGAAAGCCACGCAACACACCTTAGAAATCACCTCATCTTTCAATGTTTTCATTGATGGCAAACAAACGCATGCCTTGCTTGTTGAATTAACCCCTAAACGCTTAGTTATCTTAGACAAGTTAGGTTACCATTTAATCATTCAATGTGAAAATGGTGTCCCTGCGACGCTTTACGATGAAGCCGACGACGAAACCTACACACTAGAACGGGCTATTTACAATTAATAAATCACCCACGACACATAAAATGAAGTATGTGCGGTGGGTGATTTATTTTTTTACATCCCTTGCAAAAGCATTCAGAAAGTTTTCTTACAACTTGAATATTATTAAATAGTCAAATGCGCCTTTTTCTGATAAACTTAGGATGATGTTTTTTTGAAAGGATGAGCCCCTATGACACCAAATCGCGAAGACTATTTAAAATTAATTTTTGAATTAGGTGGCGACGAAGTTAAAGTGAATAATAAACAAATTGTTTCTGGACTCGATGTTTCGGCAGCTTCGGTTAGTGAGATGATTTCAAAGTTAGTAAAAGAAGATTTGGTTGAGCATTCTCCTTATCAAGGGGTACAATTAACTGAAAAAGGCTTAAAAAAAGCGAGTACGTTAATTCGCAAACACCGAATCTGGGAAGTCTTTTTAGTAGAGCACTTAAATTACACTTGGAATGATGTGCACGAAGAGGCAGAAGTTTTAGAACATGTTACTTCACAGACGCTTGTGAACCGTTTAGCGGATTATTTAAATCATCCAGAATTTTGTCCACACGGTGGTGTTATTCCCGAAGATAATCAACCCATTCATGAGGAGAAACGCCAAACGTTAACAGACTACCCTGTTGGCACAAAAGTTCGGATTGCACGTGTCTTAGACGAAAAAGAATTACTGGATTATTTAGTTTCCATTGATTTAAATATTCAAGAAGAATATACGATTAAAGAAATTGCTGCATATGAAGGACCGATCACCATTTATAATGAAAACAAAGAATTATCCGTCAGCTTTAAAGCAGCAAACACAATTTTTGTTGAGCCGTTGATTAGAGAAAGTGAGGAAAACTAATGAATGAAAAAGTAGCATTATTTACTATTTTCGGGGGGACAGGTGATCTTGCCAAACGTAAATTGTATCCTTCCCTGTTCCGCTTATATAAAAAAGGATTATTAGCTGAGCGTTTTGCGGTGATTGGTACCGCACGTCGGGAATGGACAGACGAATACTATCGGGAAATCGTTCGTGAAACCATTCAAGACTTAAATCCCACGGCCAAAGAGGCAACTGAATTTTCTAGTCATTTCTATTACCAATCACATAATGTGAATGATACGGAACATTATAATACCTTAAAAGAATTATCTGATCGCCTAAATGAACAATACCACTTAGAAGGCAATCACGTTTACTATCTAGCTATGGCCCCTCAATTCTTTGGAACCATTGTTAATCACTTGAAATCACAACATATTATTTCGGAAGAAGGCTTTGATCGACTAATTATCGAAAAGCCATTTGGTTCTGATTATGAATCTGCCTACGAATTAAATGAAGAAATTCGTGCTGCATTTCCTGAACAAGATATTTTCCGAATTGACCATTACTTAGGCAAAGAAATGATCCAAAATATTTCAGCCATTCGTTTTGCCAATAATATTTTTGAATCACAATGGAACAATCGTTACATTGATAATGTCCAAATCACCTTCGCTGAAAGCTTAGGTGTCGAGGATCGTGGCGGCTATTATGACCACAGTGGCGCACTAAAAGATATGGTTCAAAATCATATTTTACAAGTCGTTGCATTGCTTTCTATGGAGCCTCCTGTTGCCTTTTCTGAAAAAGAAATTCGGACTGAAAAAGTAAAAGCTTTACGTGCCATCCGCCTTTATTCTGAAGAAGAAGCCCTTCAAAATTTCGTGCGTGGACAATACGGCGAAGGTCAGCTAGCTGATCAAACATTCGCAGCCTATCGTGATGAACCAAATGTGGCAGAAACTTCATCCACTGAAACTTTTGTTGCTGGTAAATTTTTAATTGATAATTTCCGTTGGTCTGGCGTCCCTTTCTATGTTCGCACAGGTAAACGATTAACTGAAAAAGGCACACGTATTAACATCGTCTTTAAACAAGTACCTATTAATGTCTTCAAAGATGATACGTGTGAAGAATGCGATAAAACCGATTTACCACCGAATGTTTTAACTATCTATATCCAACCAACTGAAGGATTTTCATTAACCTTAAATGGAAAAGAAATCGGTCAAGGGTTCAATACAACTCCAGTGAAACTTGATTTCCGTCAAAGTGCTGAAATGACTGAAAATAGTCCAGAAGCATACGAAAAACTTCTATTAGACTGCCTAAATGGCGATAGTACAAACTTCTCTCATTGGGACGAAGTTGCCCAATCTTGGCGCATTGTTGACATTATTCGACATGCTTGGGATAAAACAGACGTTTCTTTCCCTAATTATGCCGCTGGCACAATGGGCCCGCAAGCTGCCTTCGACTTATTAGAAAAAGATGGCTTTACTTGGGAATGGCAACCAGATAACTGGTACCGTGACCGCGGTCAACTTGATCAATAAATAAGCCAAAAAAGATCCGCTAGTTAACAACTAGCGGATCTTTTTCCTTGTTTATTCGAATCCTTCAGCAACCGCTTCTGGATAGTTTTCTTCAACAATGTGTGCACAACGGCCACAAAGTGTTGGTAATTTTTCATCTGAGCCGACATCTTGACGAACGGAACGACAACGGTCACACGTTTCGCCTTCTGCTTTTTCAACTAAAATAGCCATGTCTTCAAATTGAACAGCTTCACTAGGTGCTACTTCTTTTGATACTTCAAAGTCGGAAACAATTAGTAATTGAGCAATATCTGCATCAACAGCTGTCATTAATTGACGAATTTGTTCATTTGGATAAACGGTCACTTTGGCTTCTAACGATTTACCGATTAATTTAGAATGACGAGCTTCTTCCAACGCTTTTAAGACATTGTCACGGAAATCCATAAAGGCTGCCCATGTATCCATCAATTCTTCTTCATTAGTAAACGTTTCGTAACCTGGGAATTCAGCTAATTGCACATACTCTTCTTCTTCTTGTAAGAAACTCCAAATTTCTTCCGCTGTATGTGGAATAATTGGTGTCAATAATTTTGTTAACGAAACCAATGTTTGATAGAAAACAGTCTGCATACAACGACGTTGATAATCGTTTTCAGCTTCAATATAAACGACATCTTTCGCAAAGTCTAAATAGAAAGAAGATAGATCCACAGTTAAGAAGTTCATAACTGTCCGATAAATATGCATGAAATTATATTTTTCATAACCATTTTCACGGATTTCTTGAATGACTTGATTTAAACGAACCGTCATGTATTTATCTACAGAACGTAAATCAGCATAAGCTACAGTATGCTCAGCTGGATTAAAATCACTCGTATTCGCTAACAAGAAACGCATAGTATTACGGATTTTCCGGTACACTTCAGATACTTGGTTTAAGATATCCATTGAGACACGCACATCGGCTTCCGCGTCAACACTACTTACCCACAAGCGTAAGATATCTGCCCCCATTTGATTGATAACTTTTTCAGGTAAGATAGTATTGCCTAACGATTTACTCATCTTACGGCCTTCGCCATCGAGAACCATTCCTTGAGAAATAATTGATTTATAAGGCGCTACTCCATTGATAGCGACACTTGTTGTAATACTTGAGTTAAACCAACCACGATATTGGTCAGAACCTTCTAAATACATATCTGCTGGGAAAGTTAACTCTTCTCTTTCTCGTAAAACTCCTTCATGTGAAGAACCTGAGTCAAACCAAACGTCCATGATATCTGTTTCTTTGGTAAACTCGCCATTTGGTGAACCTGGATGTGTAAAGCCTGCTGGTAGTAACTCTTTTGCTTCACGCATAAACCAGATATTTGATCCATGTTCTGCAAATAAATTCGCTACATGTTCAATTGTTTCTGGCGTAATGATGGCTTCCCCATTTTCAGCATAGAAGATCGGTAATGGTACACCCCACGCTCTTTGGCGAGAAATTACCCAATCACCACGGTCACGAATCATATTATACAAACGTGTTTTTCCCCAAGGAATTAGCCAGTCAACTTTCTCAACTTCATCTAAAATATCTTGACGGAATTTAGAGATTGAAGCAAACCATTGTGGCGTTGCACGGTAGATAACTGGTTTTTTGGTACGCCAATCATGTGGATAACTATGCGTAAAGAAATCTAATTTTAATAACGCGCCTTTTTCTTCTAATAACTCAGTAATCATTGGATTCGCTTTGTCATAGAAAATTCCTTCAAAACCAGGTGCTTCATCTGTAAAGACCCCACGGCTGTCAACAGGAGAAATAACAGGTAAATCATATTTACGGCTAACGATATAGTCATCTTCACCATGCCCTGGTGCGGTATGAACTAAGCCAGTCCCAGCATCTAGCGTCACGTGGTCGCCTAGCATAACAAGTGATGTTCGATCATAGAATGGATGTTGAGCTGTCATACGATCTAATTTTTCACCAGAAAATTCTCGCAAGACTTCTACTTCTTCCCAACCAACCGCTTCTTTAACTGTTGCTAATAAATCTTTAGCAATTACAAATTTACGACCGTCTGCCTTCACTTCAACATACGTAAAATCAGGATTAACTGAAATACCTAAGTTGGCTGGTAATGTCCAAGGGGTTGTCGTCCAGATGACGAAGGCTGTCTCGTTATCTAAAAGACCTTTACCATCGGCCACATTAAAAGCTACGTAAATAGAAGGTGATTTTACATCTTTGTATTCAATTTCTGCTTCTGCTAAAGAAGATTCACTTGAAGGAGACCAATAAATTGGTTTTAAGCCTTTATAAATATAGCCTTTTTCTGCCATCTTACCAAAAACACGAATTTCTGCTGCTTCATACTCTGGATCTAACGTAATGTATGGATGTTCCCAATCGCCTGACACACCTAAACGTTTAAAATCGTTACGTTGTTTATCGACTTGTGATAAGGCATACTCTTTACATTTTTCGCGATACTCAGCGACAGTCATTTCTTTACGTTTAACCCCTTTATTGGTTAACACTTGCTCAATTGGTAAACCATGGGTATCCCAACCAGGCACATAAGGAGAACGGAAACCAGACATTGATTTTGAACGAATAATAATATCTTTACTGATTTTATTCAAAGAATGTCCTAAATGAATATTTCCGTTTGCATACGGAGGGCCATCATGTAAAACAAAGGTTGGTTTTCCTTCGTTTAATTTTTGACGTTGTTCATATAAGCCTTTTTCTTCCCAGTCTTTTTGCCATTCTGCTTCACGGTTTGGCAAGTTCCCACGCATTGGAAAAGCTGTTTTTCCTAATTGCAATGTTTCTTTCATTTTCATATGCATTTGCCTCGCTTTCATTTTATCGATTTAATTGTGTTAGTTCATACTAAAGATGAACGATAGCTGATAAAAGTAGATAAAAAAAGAGTACTCCATCCCAAGGGACGAAGTACTCGTGTTACCACCCAAATTCAAAGTAGAGTTGCCCCTACTTTCTCTGAAATTGATAACGGTAATTATCCGGCAGTTCCTACTCAAGTGTTCAGAACTGCATCTAGGATAGAGGATCTGTTTAATGCCAGTGTCTGTCAAACTTTCACTATCATTGACTCGCTGCTAAGAATAAACATTAAACGTTCTGTTCTATCTATTTTGATTCTTCTTCAATTGTTTCTTCAGTGACTTCAATTACAGGCTTTTTTTCTACTACAGCATCTGTGTTCTCTTCAGAGTTTACAACAGTTTCATTTTCGTTGTCAAGGTCTTGTTCATCAAGAATTTCCTTAACTGCTGTATGTTTGTCTCCGACATAACTAGAAAAAGGCTTTAAAATCTCTTCCCACTCTTCACTCTTCACTTGCTCTAATTGAGTTTCAAGCATTAAGCTTAAGCGTTGATGGAAGACACGTGTTTTCTTCTTCAAGTCTTCTGTTTCCCCAGCTAATTGGCGAGCACGTTCAATTGCTTCTGCTAAGATTTGTGTTGATTTCGCTTCAGCATCTGCAATCATTGCATTTGATTTACGTTCAGCTTCTACCAAAGTTTCTTTGGCTTGGTTATCTGCCGAAGTGATAATCATTTCTGATTCTTTGTTGGCACTTGATTTCACTTTATCAGCGGTATCTTGTGCAACAATAATTGATTGGTTCAATGCATCTTTCAATTCATTGAAGTATTGTAATTTTTCTTCTGCGTGTTTTAATGATTTCTCAAGTTCACGATTTTTTTGTAATGCATCTTCATAATCACGTGTGACTTGATCTAAAAAGTCATCTACATCGTCTTGGTTATAGCCTCTCATTTTTGTTGAGAAGTCTTTGTTTTGAATATCTAATGGAGTTAATGCCATATTCCTTCACCTCTTTGGATTATTTTTGTAAAACCCCTTATGAACACATTCTCATACTAATCCTGAAATAGCAAATATCTTACTTTTTTTATTATACACAACTTCGTCTGAATGAACAGCCAAAATGGTTTTCTTAAACAAAAGTTCGAGATTATTTTCTCAATACCCCTAAGAGGACACGAAATTTTTCTTTCTTTGTTTTTCCTTCTAATTCTTGAATCTGAAGGCGCCCAAATCCCCGTATCGAAACAATATCTAATAAGTCTAAAGCAAAATCTGGTCGTGTCGTTTCTGTCCAATTGACTTTTACTTTACCAGATTCGATCAATTGTTTTGATCGCTGCCTTGAAATATTAAATACGGCGGAAATCACACTATCCAGCCGCAAAGAGCTCATAGTCGTTCGCTCTTCCTGCCAACCATCCTTCGGTATCAAAATTTGTGTATAATCACGCTCTTCTAAACGAACAGTAATTTTACCAATTTTGTCGACTTGGTTAACAACGAAGCCAGCTACTTCTTGTGCTATAAAAACCTGCCACTTATCACCATCGGAAATAATATCTCCAAAGGCTTCCCTACGAACCCCAACATTCATCAAGGTGCCTAAAATTTTCCCATGAGATAATGTCGCAAATTTAGATGGATAAATAATTTCAAATAATACAACACCAAAATCTGTCTCTTCTGGTATGTAATACGCTGGATAAATCAAGCAGCGTTTTCGTTCTGCTTGCTCATAACCACCATAAAAAGTAAACGATAAATCACTGTTTTGTCGAATCAACGTTTCCAAAATATACGCCTGTCTAGGATCAAGAAAGTCTGTCAAATAAGGCGCGTATTGCATCTCCACTTGCTCTAGCCAATCCCCGACAGTGTCAATAAAAGGATGTTCATCTTTGCGGAAATGTTGATACACATTTGCGTTCATAGATAAATCATCCTTTCTAAAAGTTATTAATAAACAATAGCTCGTAAAATGACTGCTAAGCCACCCGCTGCTAGGTTAAGGACAATAATCCCTACCATTACGTTAAATCCAACCATTCCAATCCTTAAATTCAAACGGTCAAACAAACTTAAGTATGGTTCACAAATTCTAGAGAGCAAACGCCCGAAAGCAGAATCATACGCTCCTGGAAACCATGAAAGTAGCGCGTAAATCACTAGTAATCCTGAATAGATTTGAACGCCTTTGTATAATAGAGTAATCAGTGTTGCGATAATAACACCTCCCTAAGGCTTAGAAATCAAAGAATTGTTTGTTGGCTAAAGATTGTGCTGTCGCACTATCAATTTCCATATTCGCTGGTGTGCATAAGAAGATTTCATTGCCAACGCGCTGAATATCTCCGTCTAAAGCATACACAGTACCAGTTAAGAAATCAACGATGCGTCGTGCTTGGTCTTCTTCTACTAATGTAAAATTAACTAGCACAGCTTCTTCAGCAAATAAATGTTTCGCAATGCTCATTGCTTCTGAATACACACGTGGTTCAATAATAGTAATTTTATGTGTTTTTGCATTGGCGGTGCTTTCTTGTGCTCGTCTTGTATTCGTAGTCGCTGATTGATTAGAACTACGCATAGAAACCACTTTTTTCTCTGTGTAAGCAGCTTGTTGTGTGTCTCTTTCTTGATGCGCTTCAGCAGAACGATAGCGTGCAGAAGGTTTTTCAACTACAGGCTCACTTTGTTGTGTATAAGCTGGCTGATTGTAACTTTCCTGTTGTTGAACAGGGCGTTGTGGTTTAGGCCGAGCTGCACGACGCGGTGGTTCATTAACTGCTTTGCGCTCTTCATATTCTTCGTAGTTATCATAATAATCATCTTCTTCGCCAGATAAGCCAAAAAAGCTCGATAACGCATCCTTGTTAAAAATTGACATAAATTCCTCTCCTTTACGCATCTCTGAATAACGCTGTTCCGATTCGTATAAAAGTTGCACCTTCTTCAACTGCGATTGGGAAATCGTTACTCATTCCCATGCTAAGTTCTGTACAAGGAGCAAAAGATAAATGTTTCTCATTTACGGTCATTTGCAGCTCTTTTAATTCTCTGAATGTTGCATGTAATACTTCTTCACTTGCCCCAAAAGGTGCCATAGTCATTAGACCGACGATTTGAATTTTGTCCAAATCAGCAAGTTCTTGAATGAAAGGTAAGACGTCTTCTTTACGAAAGCCGTGCTTGCTTTCTTCCCCAGTTATATTCACTTCAACAAAACAACGAATAACTTTCGTTGCTCTTTTTTGAATTTCTTTGGCTAGACTCAGACTATCTAATGCATGAAAATAATCTATCTCATTAATAATTAATTTTACCTTCCTACGTTGTAAATTACCAATTAAATGCCACTGAATATCATTAAATTTTTCCAATCCAGCTTTCTTTTCTAGTAACTTATCTACTCGGTTTTCAGCTAAATTCTGGACACCAAGCTGAACAAGCTCTGCTGCTTCCTCAATTCCTACTGATTTAGTGACGCCAATCATTGTCACATCAGCAACAGAGCGCTGTGAGCTTTTGCATGCTAGCTGAAGTTGATTATTAATATTTGTTAAGTTTTCAGCTATCATTTCTAATCGATGCTCCTTATCGTTTTCTGCGGAAAAATGGTGGCGTACTTAATTCGTCATCATTGTGATTTGGTTCTTCACGGTGGAATGTGTCAAATTCTTTTTTGTCTACTTGTTCTAATGAAGATTCATCAACTTTTGGACGTGTATTTTGTTCTCTGCGAATATCCCAATCGCCAAAAGCACTTGCTTCTTCTTGTGATTTTGGTTGATCCATTTCCACAGATTGAGTTGTTTGTTGCATTGGTTGAACCGCTTGTCTTGTTTGACGGTGCGGTTTTCTATCCTTTTTTGATTCATCAATACCTGTAGCGATTACTGTTACACGAATTTCGTCGCCTAAATCTTCGTTGATTGATGTACCTAGGATGATGTTCACATCACCTGAAGCAGCATTTGTCACGATATCTGAAGCATCTTGCGCTTCAAACAAGGTCATATCTAAGCCACCAGTAATGTTTAATAAGACTTGTTCCGCACCATCGATTGATGTTTCTAACAATGGTGAAGAAATAGCTTTTTTCGTTGCTTCAATTACGCGTTCTTCGCCGCTCGCTACACCAATTCCCATTAAAGCTGTTCCTTGGTTTTCCATCACTGTTTTCACGTCAGCAAAGTCCAAGTTTACGTAACCTGGTGCAGTGATTAAATCTGAAATCCCTTGAACACCTTGACGTAATACATTATCAGCTTCTCTAAATGCTTCAAGCATTGGCGTTTTCTTGTCAACGACTTCTAATAAGCGGTTGTTTGAGATAATTAGTAGTGTATCAACGTTTTCTTTTAATAAGGCAATTCCTTCAGCGGCAAAACGACCACGTTTTGGACCTTCAAAACTAAATGGACGAGTTACTACACCAACTGTTAAAGCGCCTAATTCTTTAGCGATTTTTGCAACTACTGGGGCAGCACCTGTACCAGTTCCGCCACCCATACCAGCAGTAATGAAAATCATATCCGCGCCTTGTAATGATTCTGAAATCACTTGTTCACTTTCTTCTGCAGCTTTTTGGCCAACTTCAGGTTGTGAACCAGCACCTAAACCACGAGTGTATTTAGGGCCTAATTGAATCACTGTTTCTGCTTTTGAATGTTTTAATGCTTGAACGTCTGTATTGGCTGTGATAAATTCCACGCCTTTAACGTTTTCTTCGATCATACGGTTTACAGCGTTTCCGCCACCGCCACCTACACCGATAACTTTAATGACTGCACCGTTGTTAATGTTATTGTCTAATGAAAATTCCATGATATCGTATCCTCCTGTTTGTGTGATTAGTCGAAAATGTTCGAGAAGAAGTCTTTGATTTTGCCTGTCACTTTTTCACCAGACTCACGTTCGTTGAATTCTTCGTATTCTTCTTGAGGCTGTTCAGCATATGTGTCATAGCGAACTTCTTGTTGGACAGCGACTGATTGTGCTGGTTTCGATTTTTCACCAGGGATTGCATATTTGGCAATGTGATAAATATCGTTTAGTTGCGCTGAATATTCCACAATGCTAATGACATTAGCAAAGACTGGGTTACGTAAGCCCATGTGATTTGGTACGTATAGTTTTACGTTGGCTTCAAAAATTTCTTGCGCCAAATCGACAATACCTGGCATACTAGCGGCGCCACCAGTTAACACAACGCCTCCAGGTAATTCAAACGCATCAATTTCATCCAGAACTTCTTTTGATTTTCTCAAAATTTGTTCCACACGCGCTTCAATAATTTCTGAAAGGTAACGTTCGTCCACTCTTACAGGCTCTGACTTACCGATAACATCAACAGGAAACTCTTCGTTTGCTGAAGTTCTTTCTGGATAAGCATCCCCATAATTAATTTTTAAGGCTTCGGCGTTGTTAAAAGAAGTATTCAATACGATTGAGATATCTTTCGTGATGAACTCGCCGCCTTCTTGGTTAACATGAGTAAATTTCAATTGTTTGTCGTGGATAACAGATGTCGTTGTTTGACCGCCACCCATATCAATGACAATTGTTCCAAAATCTTTTTCGCCATCTGTTAAAATTGTTTCCGTTAAAGCAAGCGGTGTAATCACTAATTCGTTAATTCCTAAGCCAGCTTTTTCAACACATTTACGGATGTTATGGATGATTGTTTTTGGTCCAGTATAGACAACGCCAAACATCTCCATGCGAACGCCAAGCATTCCACGTGGGTCTTTGATGCCTTCAAAGCCGTCGACGGTAAAGTCTTGCGGTAAGATTGCAACAATTTGACGTTCAGGAGGAGTTGAACGAACCAAAGCTGCAGATGCGACGTTGCGCACATCCTCATCTGTAATTTCTTTTGATTCACTGCTAACAGCTATCATTCCTTGACAGCTTTCTACTTCTAATAAATTCGCTGGTAATCCAACATTTACGCTTTTAATTTGAATGCCGGCTTTTTCTTCGGCTTGTCGAACGGCCCGTTGGATTGCTTGAACTGTTTGATCAATATCGACGACAATCCCTCGATTCAAACCGTCTGATTTTGCATTTCCAACGCCGATGATGTTCATTTGACCTTCAATATATTCAGCGACAACTACTTTGACAGAAGTTGTACCAATATCGAGGCCTACATACATTCCTGTTTTTGCCATGAACGGAATTCCTCCTCCTATTAATTCCAATATCTAAGCGGACAAAGGCGTCCGTTTAACTATCTCTTTTTTAGTATTATTCACTTCTTCCAATTTTACCATAAAAATGGGGGTTTTAGAAAGCAGATTATACGAATTTGTTCGTTAATTTTTGAAACATTTTTGTAAAAAACTTATTCTGCTTGTTGCACTTCTTGATTTTCTCCATTTGTCGGCGTACCGTTATTCGCTTCATCCGTTGCTACGCCTGCATTTGGGTCCACAACTTCTTGATTTTCAGCCGCTGAATCTTCGGAAACTTCACTGCCCGTTTCTTCACTTTCTTTTTCATACGGATAAGAAAAAATGCCGACTTCCATATCAACGATTCCAGGTTTGTCCATTTGCTCGGCTACTTGTGAATAATAAGCCATTTTTTCACTTAAATCAGAAATATTAACAATCACTCGATTTCCATCATTCATATAGACATTAATCAAGTCTTTATTGGTTTTTGATGGTGCATATTTAATTTCTGAAATTCCTTGTTTAATTTCTTGAGGTAATTTGTTGTAAGAGGCCATTAATTCAGGGATTAATTTATCCTCTTTGAAATTCTCAAAAATTGGTTTGCCACTTTCAGCAGCTTTGGTGGTTTCCGCCAAAGTTTTACCATTCTCTAAAATCGGATGATAGCCGCCTTTAGTCGCAGCAAGAGCGACAATTTGATACTCTTGAATATCAATTTTAAATGAATTAATACCATTTAACTTAATGTTCGCCTTTTTTATAATTGGAAACTTTTTCTGAATATTTGCAGAAAAATAATTTCTATTTGAATACTGCTCCCATAAGCCACTGCCCGTTTCAAGTTTTGACTGCTGAATAATCGCTTGGCTCTCCACACTTTTGTTACCTGAAACTGTTACTTCACTCAATCGACTAAGAGGCGAAACAAAATACAATGCCACTAAAATGGCTGTCCCTAAACAAGTTAAAATAAAGGCTAAACGCCTATATAAGCGCTTGTTCCGTGTTTTCTTAACGTTCGGTAAACGATCTGCAAAATGCTCCTCTTCTTCCACTGTTTCTTGTGGAAGATGTTGTTGAGGCTCTTCTTGACTTTGTTCTTGTAAAGTGATGGTGACTTCTGCTTGTTCGTTTTCACCTTTTGAAGCAGCTTCTTCCGCTTGCTTCTTCAAATATTCTTGGTTTTGTTTTTGCCAAGGTGTCAGTTCAGGTTGAGACTCTTCCGATTTTTTTGGAGGTAATGGTTTTCTTTTTTTGAATATATCGTTCTCGTTACTAATCTTCCACACCTCCTATCTCAGACTAACGTTTTCACAACTTGATACAAACGATCACTTGCATCTGGGATGCCTTCCCCTTTGGACGCCGTTGCCATCTGTTGTCTTTTTTCATTGTTTAATAAAATATCATCAATTGCCGCAACTAAACGAGCGCCGGTCAATTCTGCATCTGGAATCATTTCAACAGCACCAACTTTTACTAAGCTTTGCGCGTTTTTCGTTTGATGATCATTCGTAACGTAAGGACTCGGAATTAAAATTGCTGGTAATCCTAATGCGGTGAACTCCGCAATTGAGGTTGCTCCTGCACGTCCCACCATTAAATCGGTATTAGCCATCACTTCAACCATTTTATCAATATACGGTTGCACACTTATGTTTGTCAATTTCTTTTCAGAAAGCTTTAGACTTTCTTGAAGTTCCTGATAATATCTTTCTCCTGAAGCGTATAAAACTTGATACTCTCTCTCTTCAAACAAAGGAAAGGCCTGTTCAAACGCTTGATTGATTTTCAAGGCGCCACGACTTCCGCCAAATAAAACCACCGTTTTCTTTGCTGGATCCAAGCCAAACTCTGATAAAATAGCTGACTTTTCCACCGTTACGACTTCTTGTCCCCGCGGGTTCCCTGTTAAAATTGTTTTTTCTTTCGGGAAAAAACTAGCGACATCTGGAAAACAAATCGCAATTTTATCCACATAACGACTTAAAAATTTATTTGTCATTCCGGGGATACTATTTTGTTCATGAATAATTGTCGGTATTTTTAATTGGTGGGCCGCATAAACCACTGCACCAGAAACATAACCGCCTGTACCAATGACCACATCTGGTTGAAATTCACGAATAATTTTTTTTGCTTTATTAATGCTTGTTAAAAATAAATAAATTGTTTTAAAATTTTGAGGACTTAGCGAACGCTTGAATCCTTGAATTTTAATCGTTTTAAATGGAATTTTCGCCTTTGGCACAATTTGACTTTCTAGACCATTTTCTGTTCCCACATACAAGAATTCTGTTGCAGGTGCTTCTTTTTTGACGTGTTCGACGAAGGATAACGCAGGATAGATATGCCCACCTGTGCCACCACCAGTTACTAGTATCTTCATTTTCTCACATTTCACTTTCTTTTAATTGTTGAACAGCTTGCATAAAGGCTTCCCCGCGTACTTCGAAATTCGGGTATTGATCCCAACTTGCGCAAGCAGGTGATAGTAAAATAGTATCATCTTTTTCCGAATAATCAAAGGCAATGGTAACCGCCGTTTGAACATTTTCAGCAAATAAAATTGTTTCAATGTTCGCTTTTTTAGCAGCTTCCGCCAATTTTTCTTTAGTTTCTCCAAATAAAACAATTGCTTTGAGTCCCAGCAGAGCAGGAACCAATTCATCAAATGAGTTACCGCGATCCAAGCCACCCGCAAGTAAAAGTAGCTTTTGGTTGTCAAACCCACTTAACGCCATCTCTGTAGCTAAAATATTGGTTGCTTTTGAATCGTTATAAAAACGTCTTTGCTGAACTTCGCCAACAAATTGCGTTCGATGGGGAACGCCTGAAAAGTTTGTCAAAGTTTGTCTAATCTGAGCATTCGATACATTTTTTAATTTAGCTACACAAATCGCTGCGAGTGCATTTTCAATATTGTGACTACCAGGAATCCCTAGCTCATCGGCGGGCATAATATATTCTTCATTGAAATATAATTTCCCATCTAAAAGATAAGCCCCTTCTACTGCTTCTTTCGTTGAAAAAGGCAATACGTTGGCTGCTGTGGTTTTAGCTAACGTTTGAAGCTCTACTTGATTCCAATTTAAAATCAAGGTGTCCTCTACGGTCATGTTTTTTTGAATGGCCCATTTTGCAGCAACATATTCTTTCCGCGAACCATGATAATCCAAGTGTGCTTCAAAAATATTTGTAATTACTGCAATTTGTGGGTGAAACGTCTCAATTCCCATTAACTGAAAACTAGAAAGTTCCATCACAAGATCATCCTTGGCCGTTGCTTCTTGAGCCACCGTACTCGCTGGAAAACCAATATTTCCCGCCAAACGTGCCTCACCAGCCGTTCTGTCAGCGTTTAGCAGTAAACCAATCATCGTGGTCGTGGTTGTTTTACCATTGGTGCCCGTAATGCCGACAATTGGACATTCGGCAATTTGACCTGCTAATTCCACCTCAGTTATGATAGGAATTTTCCGAGTTAGTGCTTCTGCCACAAGTGGATTTGTATAAGGAATACCAGGATTTTTAACGATTAGTTCAAATTCTTCATCCAACAATTCAATTGGATGCCCCCCTGTAACAACACGAATACCCAAGGTTAATAAATCTTGGGCGTCAGGGTTTTGATCAAATTGTTTTGCGTCATTAACGGTAACGAGCGCACCTAACTCATGTAAGAGTTTCGCTGCGCTGACACCACTTTTAGCTAGTCCTAAAACCAACACTTTTTTGTTTTGATAGGTTGTTATTTTTTTCATTGTCAATTTCCCCTTTGATAGATTAGAAAAGAATCCATAATGTGATTCCTGAACAGATTAAACCGACAGACCAAAAGACAAAATCAATTTTCCATTCAGACCAACCACACATTTCAAAATGGTGATGAATTGGTGACATTTTAAAAATCCGTCGACCAAATAATTTAAATGAAGCAACTTGTAAAATAACACTTGCTGTTTCACAAACGTAGACAAGTCCAATTAAAAGTAGCGTCCATTCTTGATGCAAAATAATTGAAATTGCTGCTAACAATCCACCTAATGCTAATGAACCAACATCACCCATGAAGATTTTTGCTGGTTTTCTATTATAAGGGAAAAAGCCAATCAGCCCACCAATTACACTTAGGCAGATAATCACAACATCAAATTGTTGTTGTTTCCAGGCAATAATTGCATAAGTACCAAATGAAATTGTTCCTAAACCAGCAACTAAGCCATCAATCCCATCTGTCAAATTCACGGCATTAGAAAAACCGACTAACCAAAAAATAATAAACACACCATAAAAAATACCTAACGGAACTTCTGCTACTCCAAACAAATCTAAGGTGTCTGAAAAGCCTTCACTTCGATAAACAAAGTAGAAAACCAACCCACCAAAAATTTGACCAATTAATTTTTGACGAGAATTCAAGCCCATGTTCCGTTTTTTAAAGACTTTAATGAAATCATCTAAATAACCTAACAAACCGTATAATACTAAAATAAATAGAATAATTAGTAGAGACGGCGTAAATTGGTGGAAAAACAACCCCATTGCTAATGAAGTAATCAAGCTGGCTACAAGGAAAACGACTCCCCCCATTGTAGGGGTACCTGTTTTCACGCTATGCCAAGTCGGGCCATCTTCACGAGTAACCTGCCCTTGTTTTTTCATTTGAAAATAGCCAATGAATAGTGGCATTACGCTCACTGTAATGGCAAAACTCACCACTATGGGAATAAAAATCTGTGTCCACTCCATGTTATCTCTCCTAATATTCTACGTTATTATTCTGTGCCTTCTAAAGTCACGGTTAATTTTTTCTCCGTAATTTCAGTTTCAGCAGCGATACTTTGTTTCGTCACATAGCCTTCACCTTTAAACTCGACAGTCAAACCTAATAGATCACCAAACTTGGTAACATCGCTCTTCGACCAGCCGGTTAAATCAGGCATATAGTTCGTTCCATTTGTGATCAAAATCAATTTTTGATTAGGCATTAATGTTTGACCAGACGGCGTTGATTGTTTCTTGATTTTTTCACCATCACCGATAATCACAGGATCCACCCCGTTCACTTTGGCATTGGCCAACGCTTCCGCTGGTGTCATATTTTTATAATCAGCAACTGTGACTTTATCAGAAGCTACTTTCGTTGTTTCCGGATCTGTCTCTTTAATGTCTAACGCTAATTTCATTAATGGATTTGCAATTGCCGCCATTGCTTCTGAAGGCGAACCTGATTTTGCTTGTCTAAGTGTAATATACAAAACATATTCAGGATTATCCGCTGGGACCATTTCCACTACAGAAGACAAGACTTGACTTGCTCCATCAACGTACCCTTTACCATCTGAAATCTGGGCAGTTCCTGTTTTGGCAGCAACATGATAGCCTGGTACTTTATAAATATCATACGCAATCCCATAAGTTGGGTCTTCAACGGTATCAATCATGTACGTACGAATCTGTTGAGCTGTTTGCGCTTTGATTGGGGTTCCTACGATTTGTGGTTCCGTAATCGTTTCTTTTCCTGTATTTTTGTCAACAATTTTGCTGATGTAATGAGGTTGCAACATTGAACCGTCATTTGCAATAGCTGAGAAACCTTTCATCATTTGGAAATTAGTAACCGTAATTGCTTGACCAAATGCCGACATTGCTCTATCTACAAAGTTTGTTCCTGGCAATTTACCAGCAGATTCACCACTTAAACCTGAATGCGTGCTCGTACCAAAACCAAATTTTTTCAAATATTCCATCCATTTTTCATCACCCATTTTTTGTTCTAGTTTTACCATACCAATATTACTAGACCAAGAAATGGCTTGACGATAATTCAAATATTCTTTGCCGTTCAACCGAGTGTAGTCATGGTCATTCACAGTTACATCCCCAACCTGAATTCCACCAACACGATTGAATAATTCATTAGGATTAAACTGTCCTTGTTCCATAGAAGCAGCTGTTGTAAATAATTTGATTGTTGAGCCTGGTTCATAAGGACTTTCAACTAATAGGTTCTGCCACGTGCCATTATCGTCTAACCCTTGTTTCGTTTCAGGATTAAATGTTGGCCGTTGAGACATGGCAACAATTTCGCCTGTTTTTGCTTCCATTAACATGGCAGTCATAGAAACTGGTTCATATTTTTCATTAACTTGCGTCATTAAATCTTCTAAGGTATTTTGCAAGCGACTATCTAGCGTCGTGTAAATATCTTGACCATCCACTGCTTTTTTCTCTTCCGCCACAGTTCCTGGTAAGGCATTGCCATAAATATCTTTTTCAAAATACACACGGCCATCGGTTCCACTTAAAATATCATTATAGGTCTGTTCTAGTCCCATCGCGCCTACTAAGCCTTCTTTATCATCATCTGGATTGGCTGCTTTTGTATAGCCAATAAAGTGAGAAGCAAACTGCCCATTGGGATATAATCTGGCTGGATGTTCATTGAAATAAACACCTGAAATTTTTTTCTTTTTCAAATCTGCTTCAATTTTTTGGCGTGTTTCCAAGGTGATGTTTTGACCACCTGTACCAAATTCCACTTGATATTGTGTTGACCCATCTTCATGGATCCCATTATTCAAGTATTTCAATGCTGTTTTTTTGTCTAGTTTGGTATATTTCGCTAAAATTTCAGCAATATCATCGAAGTCTTTTTTCTCCGCATATAGCTTTTCATTATTTTGTCCCGTATATTTTTTTGATAATACGACATATAACGAATAAGAAGTAGCATCTTCTGCAATTGGATTACCATATCGATCTAAAATTGATCCTCGCTTAGCTTTTACCACTTGGCTTCCTTCATATAGAGAAGCTGTTTTTTCCTTTAGTGATACACCGGCTACTTTGCCTGTTGCCACAATGTATGTCGTTCTAAAGGCAAATAAAAAGAACAATCCAATACTCGTAGCGAATAAAATGATGCCTACTTTTTTACGATTGTTCATCGGATTTAAGTTTTTCTTTTTCATGAATTGTTTAAATTTATGTCTTTTACTCATTATTTAACAGTCCTAACATTGTCGCCATTATTTTCTAGTCCTTGTTTTTTAGCGACATCTTTGATTCGATCTGATTTAGAAAGTTCGCTTCTTTCTTGTTCCAATTTCAAAGCGTTATCTTCCTTTTCTTTAATGACTGCTTGTGTTTCTGTAATATCGTTCATGGTTTGGACAATTGTCGTTCTTACTTGAATTGTCGCAATTGCAATACCAATCGTTGCACAAACTAATACAACACCGATTAATTTTTCTAGCAAAGAGACATTTTTTAGTTTCTTTTTGGGTAATAGAGTGGGGACAGGTAGTGTTTCCTCTTGCATTTTTCTGTCTTGCTCTGTTGCCACAGTTGGCTGATCCATTTCTGGTGCTTCATAATGGAAATCATTTACTTTCTTCAATTCAGCCATGTGTCTACCCCTCTCTCTATCTAGATTTTATTTTTTCGGCAATGCGTAACTTCGCACTTCGTGAACGATTATTCTCAGATAACTCACTGTCACTTGGTAAAATTGGTTTTCTGGTAATTACTTTTAATTCTGGTTGAAATTCTTCTGGTACCACTGGAATGCCTGGTGGCAAATCTTGTACCGTACTGTATTCTTTAAACATTGTTTTAACAATACGATCTTCTAACGAATGGAACGTAATCACACTGATTCTGCCATTTTTCGCTAGCAAATCAATTGCTTGTTCTAGCGACTCTTCAACTGCCCCTAATTCATCATTAACGGCAATGCGAATTGCTTGGAAAATTCGTTTTGCAGGATGTCCACCTTTGCGTCTTGCTGGAGCTGGAATCGCCGTCTTAATAATCTCAACGAGTTCACCTGTTGTTTCAATTGGTTGCTTTTCACGAACACGTTCAATTTCTCGAGCAATCTGTTTCGAAAATTTCTCTTCCCCATAACGAAAGAAAATTTTTACTAACTCACTATAGCTATACGTATTCACCACTTCGCGAGCCGTCAAGGGTGCGTCTTGATCCATGCGCATATCTAAGGGCGCGTCTTGATGATAGCTAAAACCACGTTCCGCTTCATCTAATTGTGGTGAAGAAACACCTAGATCGTATAGAATCCCATCAACATGGAACACCCCGTGTTCTGCCAATTCTTCTTTAATATTTCTAAAATTTGATTTGATGAAGGTCACTTGACCTTTGTCTACATATTTCTGCAAACGAGTCTTAGCATGTGCCAACGCTTTTTGGTCTTGATCAAAGGCATATAAATGACCGTGCTCATTCAATTGTGTCAGTAAGTATTCACTATGTCCGGCACCACCGAGTGTGCAATCTACGTATACGCCATCCGGCTTCACTTGTAATCCATCCACTGTTTCTTTTAAAAGAACGGTGTAATGGCGAAATTCTTCAGTCATCATTTGCCTCATTCCTAAAATCCAAAATCAATCATTGTTTCTGCTAATTCATCAAAGTTTTCTTCAGCTTCATCAGAGAATGCATGCCAACGTTCGTCACTCCAAATTTCAATTCGGTTAGAGACGCCGATAACAACACAGCCTTTTTCTAAACTGGCATGTGTTCGTAAATTCGCCGGAATATTGATACGACCTTGCTTATCAATCTCACATTCTGTTGCAGCGGAATAAAAGAATCGTACAAAGGTACGTGCATCTTTCTTAGCTAAGGGCATTTCTTGAAGTTTTGCTTCAAGTTGTGACCATTCATTTAAAGGATAACCAAATAAACAGCCATCCATCCCTCTCGTTACCACAAATTTTTCACCAAGTTCCTCACGAAACTTTGATGGAACGATTAGGCGGCCTTTGGCATCGATATTATGTTGGTATTCACCCATAAGCATAGCCAATACACCCGCTTTTCCACTTGATAGAACAAGTCTACCACATCCCACCACTTTCTACCACTATAAATCTAAAAACTTCTATTTTTTAACTGTTATTTAAAATTTCTGTAATATTTACAGGGTTTTATGTAACAAGCATCACCCAACAAAAAATGTTATTATAACAAGGTTTTTACTATGTTTTTTATAAAATAACCCCACAAATAACAAAAAAACCCCACGGAGTGGGGAGTTGTGGGGGACATTTTCCCACAGCGTATTTCCCCTATTGTCTCCACGCTTTATTACAGTAGATAATGACTGATATTTAGCAAGATAAGCAACACATACAACACAAACGTTAGTAAAAACGTCAACCGCCAAAACATCTTGAAATATCGTCTATATAAAATCTCTCCATAATAATAAGCTTGAAACAGGGCAACAGCGACTCCTAATAACAAAATAGAAATCACAAAATACGGCATAATCGATTCATCATAACTATCTTTGGATAACTCATGGATCCCTATGAATAAAAACGGAATGGCCAAATCCGGTGCTTTTATTTTCCAACGTTCCGTTAGGGAAAAAGTGGACACGAGAAAATTGCATGCAAAGAGCACAATTACCGGAAAAATATACCAAAATAACATTATTGCCGAAAACGACACCATTCTCTCAACAAATCCTTTCATTCCACCTGCTATAACTATACTTCATCAACGTTACACAGATGTTTCATTTCGTTTAAATATATGTGCTAAAAGCCCTTTTTGCTTGCTTTTTCATATAAAAAACGGATTACTTATCAAACCATTTTCAAAACGAGGCCTCACCTATCGCGGCCACTTATTTTTGAATGTTTTTTATAAGCTTTTCTTCTCGTATTGTGTCATACTTCTATTATAATGGATTTAGAACAAAAAATGTTGATTCGGGGTGAATCTTTTGATTAATTATTTATTATTGAAAAATGACTATTTTGAACCTTGTTCACCAGACGATGAAGCCCTAAGTTGGATTTCGGTAGAATCTCCTACAGAAGAAGAAATCGAGCGTCTCGTCAATCAATACCACTTACCAACAGATTATCTTACCGGCGTTTTAGATGATGAAGAAAATGCTCGAGTGGAAGGTTTCCGCCACGAAAAATTACAAACGCCTACGTTACTTTTATTTCGTTATCCCAAAGCTAGTATCAGTCCTAGTGGCTATCTGCAAGTAGAAACGGTGCCGATTGCTTTAATCGCAACCATCGATAACAAACTAATTACTGTTAGCAACGGGCCTAACGACATCGTTCATGGGATTCAAAAAGAGGCGTTCACCCATCAAGATCTTTCTATTGAGAAGGCCTTAATTTTAGCCCTTTCATGGAAGATGGCCCTTTCCTTCAATAAAAACTTACAAGCACTTATCCAACAAACCAACAAACTTGAAGGAGAGCTCCAAGTAGCCACAGAAAATAGTCAATTGTATCAGATTATGGACATTCAAAAAAGTCTAGTTTATTTCGAAGCAGCTTTAACGGATAATTTAAAAGTATTAAAACGTTTATATAGCGCTGAAATTTTTAATCATCCAGAAAAACATTTGCCATTTTTAAGGGATATTCTGATTGAACTAGAACAAGGACTGAATACGACTAAAATACAACTAAAATTAGTTGATAACATTAGTAATACTTTTTCAGCAATCGTTTCAAATAACTTAAATAATGTCATGAAAATTTTAACATCCTTAACAATTGTCCTGACCATTCCGACCATCATCGGAGGAATTTACGGCATGAATGTGAAACTCCCTTTTGCAGAGCATGAATATTCCTTTTGGATTATTTTTGCCATCACTACCTTAATCTGCGTAATTAGTATTCGAATTTTAAAGAAAAAGAATCTCTTATAACTTTAGGTTGCTGTTTTCAGGAAAAGGTTGTACACTATTAGCAGAAATTAAAAAGGACGTGTCATTTATGAACGACAAAGAACAAAGTCGCTTTTCAAAAATCACGAAAGTCGTGGTTTGGCTAATGCTGATCGCAATTGTAGGTTCAACTGTTTTAACAGCGATTCTTAGTCTTTAAACTGGAGAACTTTTTCACACATTAAAAGTAAAAAAACAGCCCCTTCTATCAATTGAAGGGGCTGTTTTTTTTACTTGCTCAAATAGAGCGGCTATTTTTTCGCCATCGCCAACAGCTCTTGTGCATGTTCAATGGTTAATTTCGTAATTTCACTTCCTGCGAGCATACGCGCAATTTCGTTTACTCGCTCTTTTTCAGATAAAATTCGGACGCTTGTTTCTGTCCGACCCGCCACGATTTCTTTTTCAATAAAATAATGTTCATCGGCAACGGCCGCCACTTGTGGCAAGTGCGTGATACACAACACCTGCGAATTTTCTGAAATTTGATAAATTTTATCGGCAATCGCCTGTGCTACTCGGCCACTAACTCCTGTATCCACTTCATCAAAAACAATACTAGTGATCCCTTGCGTTTGAGAAAAGATTGTTTTCATAGCCAACATCACTCGCGAAAGTTCTCCGCCAGAAGCCACCCGAACTAACGGTTTTAATGGTTCCCCTGGGTTAGTAGTAATATAAAATTCTACTCCGTCTAAGCCATTTTCTTGTAAATGCTCAAGTTCTGTAAAGCGGACTTCAAATTCCGTTCGCTCCAAATATAGTTCTTTTAATTCGGTTAAAATTTGTTGTTCGAGCTCTTTGGCTAGGCGCTTTCGTTCTTTTCGTAAAGCTAACGCTTGTTGATGAGCCGCTTGTTGTTTCTCTGCAAGCAACGCTTCTAAGTCACCTGTACCGCCTTCCAAAAAATCAGCCTCTGCTAACTCTTTGGTGATTTCTTCATAGTAAGATAAAATCGTTTCGATTGAATCGCCATATTTACGTTTCATTTGACGGATTAATTCCAAACGATTTTCTACTTCATTCAAGCGGCCTTCGTCTAGTTCTAAGCCATCAATCAACCTAGAAAGATCTCCACTGGCTTCTTGTAGTAAGTAGTAAGCATTTTGAACAGCATCTGACAATGTTTTATATTCTGAATCAAGGGATTCAATCGAAGCGAGTTCATTCATACTTGTTCCGATTTTATCCAAACTACTATCGTCTTCACCATTTAGCGCGGCATAACTAATCGTCAGTGCATCAGCAATCTTTTGAAAATTGTTCAGTTTATTGCGTTCTTCTAACAATTGTTCTTCTTCGCCAGCGACTAACTGTGCACTAGCAATTTCATCACTTTGAAAATGAAGCATGTCCATTCTTTGGGCAAATTCTTTTTCATTTTTTTGTCGCTTTCTGACTTTGGCTTCGAGTGCGCGATACTCTTGATACGCCTGTGTATATTTTTCTTTGACTGCTAAAAGTTTTTTCCCACCAAATTCATCTAACATATCAATATGGCGTTCACTTTGCATCAATTCTTGATGTTCGTTTTGGCCATGAATATCTACTAAATATTCTCCAATTCTTTTTAAATTAGTAATGTTGACAATCCGTCCGTTGACACGGCAAACATTTTTACCAGAAGCGGAAATATCTCGTTGAATCACTAAAGAATCTTCTTCTGTTTCAATACCTAATTCTTCTAATAATTGCTTTAATTCTTGACTTTTCGGCATTGAAAAAAGTCCTTCTAAGGTGCATTTATTTGCTCCTTGACGAATATAGTCACTGGAGCCACGTCCGCCTGTGAGTAATCCCATTGCATCAATAATGATGGATTTCCCCGCACCCGTTTCTCCCGTTAAAACGGTCATACCCATTTGAAACTCTAATTGTAACGAAGAGATAATCGCAAAATTTTTCACGGAAAGTTCTTGTAACATCTTGTTCACCTCATTCTTTATAGATAGCTTAACAGCTCTTTATGAAGTTTTTCTGCTGCTTCCTCAGTTCGTGCAATCATGAGAACACTATCATCATCGTTGATGACGGCAAAAAGTTTCTCTTGGTAATTCTTTTCGATTAAACTACCACACGCCGCCGCATTGCCAGGAATGGTTCGTAATACGACATATTTTTCCATTTGTTCTGCAGCTACAAAGGCATCTTTTAAAAGCTTTGCAAGTTTAGCACTCGTATTAGCTTGTGTTTCTAATGGAAGGCTATATCGATAACCCCCTTCTACAGAAGGAACTTTGATCAGTTTCATATCTTTAATGTCGCGAGAAATTGTTGCTTGTGTTACAGCTACGCCCTTTTCTTGTAAGTAGTTGACAAAATCTTCTTGCTTTTGAATATTTTTTTCAGTCAATAAACGTGTAATTAAACGGTGTCTATCTTGCTTTCTCATGGCGCCGCTCTCCTTTTCAGTTTACTCTTGCCCTCATCATAGCTTATTTTTATGCATTTTAAAAGATGAATTACTAGATTTATACAAAAAAGAAGCTTTCACCCGTAGGCGTCCACTTCTTTCTTCTAACTTTTCTCATCATTCCACTAATTTTTGATGCGCATGCGCGACAACTTCTTCAATGGATTCTGTCGCTTGATAGGATCCTTCCCCATCAACAGAAACTAAATGTGCCAAAAATTCAATGTTTCCTTCGCCACCAGTGATTGGTGAAAAATCTAAGTTTTTCACATCATAACCGTTATTCATGGCAAAGCGTGTGATTTCTTCCACAACCATTTGATGGGTTTCTGGATCACGAACGATTCCTTTTTTCCCAACAAACTCTTTGCCAGCTTCGAATTGTGGCTTAATTAACGCCACCACACTACCGCCTTTTTTCAAAATATCATGAAGAGGTGGCAAAATTAAGCGTAATGAAATAAAGGAAACATCAATCGTTGCAATATCCGGCACCCCTTCAGTGAAATCTTCAGGTTTACTATAGCGAAAATTGGTACGTTCCATTACCACCACGCGTTCATCTTGCCGAATTTTCCATGCTAGCTGGTTATAGCCAACATCTAAAGCGTAACTCAAACGAGCCCCATTTTGTAAAGCGACATCGGTAAAACCACCTGTGGAGGAACCAATATCTAGCATTGTTTTGCCTTGAACGTTGATTGCAAAAACATTTAGTGCCTTCTCTAGTTTTAAGCCCCCACGAGAAACATAAGGCATTACTTGGCCCTTAGTATGTAAGGGTGTCTCCACAGAAATTTTTTCCCCTGGTTTATCTAAACGTTCATTTTTATCATCGTAAACCAAACCAGCCATCACGCTGCGTTTGGCTTTTTCCCGTGTTTCAAATAGTCCTTGATTAAACGCCAAGACATCGACGCGTTCTTTTTTCATAAGTGCCTTCTTTCTATCTCAATTGTAACTGAGTTAACAAGTTTGCTAAATGTTCTTCTGAAAAGTTGGGAACATTTGCTTTGATTTTTTCTAAAACAGCGCTGCCCTCTGCTAATTGATGTGTTAGCGCATCTTTCGCACCGGCAATCCCTAAAAGAGCTGGATACGTACTTTTATTCAACGCTTCATCTCGGCCTACTTTTTTACCTAAATCTGCTTCTGTACTTGTGGCATCTAATAAGTCATCACGAATTTGAAAAGCCAAGCCATAGTGATGCGCAAACTGTGTCAGTAAACCAATGACTTCTTCTGTTTGATTGGCTAATACGCCCCCAGCAATTAAGGCGAATTCAATTAGCGCTCCAGTTTTCTTTTCATGAACAGCCGCTAACTCTTCTAAAGTCAAGCTGACTTTTTCTCCTTCAATATCACCCATTTGACCGGCAACCATGCCTTGATTCCCCGCTGCCTTTGCCAGTTGTTGCATCAGTAAAACTTTTTCACTTAAGCCTAATTGGCTCAAAGAAAGTAACTGAAATGCACCTGTTAATAAGCCGTCCCCTGCTAAAATGGCAGTCGCTTCACCAAACACTTTATGATTGGTTGGTTTGCCACGACGTAAATCATCATCGTCCATTGCTGGTAAATCATCATGAATTAATGAATACGTATGAATCATCTCTAAAGAGGCAGCCACTTGATAGTCTTGTGTTTCCATCTCTTTTTGAAAAGCGGCCACTGTTGTTAACACTAATAATGGGCGTAATCGTTTGCCACCTGCGTGTATTGAGTAGAGCATTGCTTCTTTCAAACGCTCATTTTCAGTATATTCTGCGATAAAATCGACCATGACTTTTTCAACCAACGGTAAATGCTGTTGACTAAAATTCGTCATTACGCTTCCTCGCTCTCTTCAAAAACAATTTCTTCATTGTTTTCTGTCATCATTTTCGTTAAAGTTTTTTCCGCTTTTTCCAATGTATCTTGACATTGTTTACTTAATGCCATGCCCTCTTGAAAGGCAGCTAAGGCTTCTTCCAAAGGAACATCTCCTCGTTCTAAGCGCTGAACGATTTCTTCTAAGGCATTTAATGATTCTTCAAACGTTTTTTCTTTTGCTGGCATGTTAAAACTCCTCTTTTTTCGCTGTTATTGTTTCGACGTTTGCTTGAACTGTACCGTCAGCATAATGAATCGTTAATTGATCTGCTGGCTGTAACTCGGTAACAGTTTTAACGACACGGTCCTCTTTTGTAGTATAACTATATCCTCGACCCATAATTTTGAGTGGGCTGAGTAAGTCTAGTTGTTGAACAGCAGACGTGAATTGCTTTTGTTTGTTTAGGAACAATTGTGTCATTTGTGTTTGCAAGTTTCGTTGTAAAAATGCCAATTGTTGCTGACTTTCTCTTAATTGTCCCTTTGGTGTCTGTTGTTGCAATTGAGCGATAATTCCTTGGGCTTGACGTTGTTTTTGGTGATGAATCGTTGTCATTGCTTGGAAAAGACGTTGCGTCATTCGATCTAATTTAATCGTTTGACCTTCATAAAGCCGCTCAGGTTGCTTAAACACATAAGAGTTTTGTAGTCGTTGGAAACGTTCTGTTCGTTGTTGTAAGAGATATAAAAAGCTTTGTTCTAAACGACTACGCCGTTCACTAATTCTTAATAGTTCTTCATTTAAAACTGGTACCGCTAGTTCCGCTGCTGCCGTTGGCGTTGCTGCACGAACATCTGCTACCATATCGGCAATTGTCACATCTGTTTCGTGCCCAACCGATGAAATAATCGGTGTGGTGGCAGCATGAATGGCTCGTGCCACTTTTTCTTCATTAAACGGCCATAAATCCTCGATTGAACCACCGCCACGGCCGATGATCATCGTATCAAAATCGCCTTGCGCATCGGCTCGCTGAATGTTCCGCACAATGTCATCCGCCGCCTGCTCGCCTTGGACCAAGGTTGGAAAAAGGACCAGTTGTGCAATCGGATACCGTCTTTTGACTGTCGTAATGATATCCCGAATGACAGCACCACTAGGACTTGTAACCACAGCGATTCGTTTGGGATAACGAGGCAACTGTTGTTTAGGCCCTTCAAAAAGTCCTTCTTTTCCTAGTTTTTCTCTTAATTCTGCCAATGCTTGATAAAGTGCACCTACACCATCTGGTTCCATATGTTCAATATAAATTTGATAGGAGCCGCTGTTTTCATAAAGCGAAATCCGCCCCACCACCATGACTTTCATGCCTTCTTTTGGTTGAAACTTCAATTTTTGAAAGGCTGATTTAAACATAATTGCAGAAATCTTCGCATGGTCATCTTTTAAACTGAAGTACTGATGCGCGTTCGCTCGGAAGCGAAAGTTCGAAATTTCACCTGTTAAATAGACACGTCCTAAGTAAGGGTCTGCATCAAATTTACGTTTTAAATACTTCGTTAAGGCTGTTACTGTTAAATACTGTTGCGTCATTTTTTCACCTTACTTTTGTTTTTTTTGCTGCCTCGACTGTTTGATACATTAACATGGTAATCGTCATTGGGCCAACACCTTTGGGAACTGGTGTGATATAGCTTGCAATTTCAGAAACTTCATCGAATGCTACATCACCAATCAGTTTTCCTTCTTGATTGCGATTCATACCCACATCAATCACTACCGCACCTGGTTTCACGAACTCTTTGGTGACAAAATGCCCGCGTCCAATTGCTACAACTAAAATATCCGCTTCTTTTGCAACTTCTGCTAAATGTTCAGTTTTAGAATGGGCAATCGTCACGGTCGCATTTTTCATTAACAATAATTGTGCCATTGGCTTGCCAACAATATTACTTCGACCAATAACCACCGCACGTTTACCTGTTAAATCAATATCATAAGCTTCAAACATCTTCATAATTCCATACGGCGTGCAAGGAATCATTTCAGGTTTGCCTACAAACAAACGGCCTAAATTCATTGGATGGAACCCATCTACATCTTTTTTGGGATCAATCGCTAATAAAATCTTTTCTTCATCAATATGTTTTGGCAAAGGTAGTTGTACAAGAATGCCATGAAAGCGTGAATCTTGATTATATTTGTCAATCTCAGCCAATAATTCTTCTTCTGAAATAGTTTCTGGCAGTTTTTCGACCTTTGACAGAATGCCAATTTTGGCTGCTGCACGTTCTTTATTTCTCACATACGTTTGGCTGGCAGGATTTTCCCCAACTAATAAAACAACTAATCCTGGTTGGATGTCTTGTTGTGTCATCTTTTCTACATCTTTTTGAATCTCTGCTTGCATTTGATCTGCTAATTCACGACCGTTAATTACTGTACTCATTCCTTCGCTCCCTCTATTGTTTCTTTACTTCTTTAATAGTATTTATTTTAGCATATAACCCAGTATCTTAACACCAGTTAGATAGTAAAAAAAGATTCAGAGCTTACGCCTCTGAATCAATTTCTTTCATTACATTTGATAACACACCATTAACAAATTTACGTGAACGGTCGTCGCTGTATTTTTTACTTAACTCGACGGCTTCATTTAATGCCACAATGTTTGGCACATCTGAAACGTATAGCATTTCAAAAATAGCTAAACGTAAAATAACAATATCTATTTTTGCTAAGCGTTGCATAGACCAGTTATTACCTAAATGGTTCGTAATCACTTCGTCTAGTTCTGCTTTGCGGCTACACACACCGCCGACAAGTAAATCTAAATACGTAGGGACTAGGTCTTCGCCATCTTCACTGACGATTTCCCGATTATCATAAGCCAATGCATAATCAATGGCATCTTGTTTGGTTAAATCAGCATTAAAATCTAAAGGAAAAAGGGCTTGGAGCGCTTTTTCACGAATCTCGTGACGGGTTAATTCTGTTTTACTCATTCTCTTCTCCATCTTCATCTTCTGGGAATAATTCATTTAAGTCTGGTTGAGGGATTTTTTCAGGTACTACCGCTACAACATGAATATTCACTTCAACTAAATCAATATCTGTCATAAATAAGACTTGTTGTTTCACACGGTCTTGCATTTCTAATGCAACTTTTGGCACAGAAACACCGTAGTTCAAGTAACAATAGATATCGACTTTTAAGCCTTCTTCTTCTGTTCGTAAATATACACCTTTGCCGTGTGCTGCACGGCCTAATAATTCATTCACATTATTGGCAAACGTGCCACGCATCCCATAAACGCCCTCTACTTTTGAAGCAGCGATTCCGATAATTACTTCAATGACTTCAGGAGCGATCACGATTTCTCCTAAAGAATCGTTTGCATTGATTACAAGATTTTTTTCTTCTGACATTTGGTTGTCCTCCTTATCTATTACGCACAAAATCGTTAAATAAACGATTTATTTGATGAATCACTAAGTCTCTTAAGGATTCTCTTTTAAGCAACGGATGATTCTTAAAAATTAAAACAACACTGGTTTCTTCAGTTAGTTGTGAAAGAACGTCCAAATTTTGCTTATCAATACTCGTTCTTAGTTTATCATTAATTAGCCTATTTCGCTACCAGAAAAGCTAAGTTCTGACTAAAAGAACAGATAATTTCTTGTCATAAATTTCTAATTCAAGCCTTTAGACGTAAAAATAAGAAAGACCAAGTAATTTTGGCTTTCTTATTTTTACGTCTTTATTCTTCAGGATAACGTTCCATTAGTTTCGTCCGATGCTTTTGCATAATCATTTCTAAAGAGATGTCATATTTATCCGCTAAAATAAATAAATTATCCAACACATCGCCTAACTCTTCCGTTAAATTTTCCAGATTCTCTTCATCTGCCAAAACTGTTTCATCCGGTCGATCACGGCCAATTTCAATTGTCCGAATGGCTCGACAAACTTCGCCGACTTCTTCTGTTAAAAAGTTGGAACGAATAAACGGATCATATTGATACCAGTTACGTTTTTTATAAAACGCGCTAATAAACCGCTGATACTCTTGGATATCCATGTTCTCCCAACCTTTATAAAATGATTAATTCTTTTGGCGCATGTGTTAATACACGATTACCTTCAGCAGTAATCAATAAATCGTCCTCAATACGCACGCCACCAATTCCTGGCAAATAAATTCCAGGTTCGTCCGTAATCACATTCCCTGGTACAAACTGTTTATCTGCTCGGAATGAAACATTTGGTCCTTCATGAATTTCTAACCCAATGCCATGACCAGTGCTGTGGCCAAACGCATCGCCATAGCCATAGGAAGCAATATGATCCCGTGCAATCGCATCTAATTGAATGCCCGTCAACCCAGGTTTAGCTTCTGCTAACACTTTTAATTGTGCTTCTAAAACAATATCATAAATTTCTTTTAGTTTTGGCTGAATACTACCAATAGCGAATGTCCGTGTCATATCAGAAACATAGCCTTCATAATAACAACCGAAATCTAAAGTGATTAACTCACCTTTTTCGATGACTTTATGGCTAGCAACGCCATGTGGCATCGCTGAACGTAGACCGCTGGCCACAATTGTCTCAAAAGAAACACCACTGGCTCCTTTTGACCGCATGAAGAAATCTAATTGATTAGCCACTTCAATCTCTGTCATTCCAGGTTTAATCATCTCTAAGACAAAGGCAAATCCTTGATCCGCGATGGCACACGCTTTTTCAATAATCGCTACTTCTTCTTCATCTTTCACTTCTCTTAATTCTTCAATCAAACCCATTACAGGAACTAATTCACATGGTAAAATTTCTTCCAATAAGCTATAATCAGCGAAACTAACTTGCGTTTCTTCAAAAGCTAAATTATCTAATTGCAAACGTTCAGCTAAATCTGCTACTTCGTCAAAAATATGTCCTGTGTTTTTAACGATAGTAAAACCAGTTGCTTGTTCCGCAGCTTGTTCCGTATAACGAAAATCCGTTACAAAAAAAGCTTTATCTAATGTAATCATTGCCAAGCCTGTTGTCCCAGTAAAATTGGTTAAATAACGTAAATTATACGGACTTGTCACTAAAAATCCTTGTAAATTATTTTCTTTCATTAACTCCCGTAGCTTTTCGACTCTTGCCATCATTGGTTCGACCTTCTTTCTTTTTTCTCATTTTTCATTATAGCAAATTTACTTCAGAAAAGCATGAATCACCAAAAAACTTCATCGAGAAAGTTTACTGAAAATTTTACCTTTCCTTATTTTTTGCTTAACACTTTTGTAGTAAACTAATTTAGCGATTTCAAGGAGGAAATTATGAACGTTTATTTATTTCTGGCACTATTTTTCATTATTATCGGCATTTTAAGCTATAGTTTTTTTATTGAACCTAAATGCTTAGTCATACACAAAAATCAAATTAAAGTAACAGAATCAGGGAAAACCTTACGGATTGTTCAACTCTCTGATATTCATTTAAAAAAGAATTATTCTGTGAAGGCCTTAAAACAGATTGTTGAAAAAACAAATACATTACAACCAGACATAGTCGTTTTTACAGGAGACTTATTTGATGATTATGCCCGTTTCGGTATCGAAATTCAGGATGAAGTGAGTCAACTTTTCCGTAAAATTAACGCCCCATATGGCAAATTCGCTATTTATGGCAACCACGAGTATAGCGGGTTAGATACCAATTTTTACGAAACAATCTTAGAAGCTGCCGACTTTACCGTACTAAAAAACACGGGCAAATTACTGCCTGTCTCACACCGCATCTCCTTGTACGTCGCTGGTTTAGAAGATTCGTTATATGGACAAACCGACTTAGCTGCAGCTTTAGTCAACCGCCCTACTGGAACGCCCACTCTGCTACTAACCCATGAGCCAGATGTCGCAGACTCAGCAGTCAACAAAAACATTGACCTCATTTTAGCAGGACATAGTCACGGCGGACAGATTCGCTTGCCTTTTTTCACTTACAAAAATCAGCTTGCTAAAAAATATACACATGGGCTTTATCATTTAGAAGATGAAACGCCACTAATTGTTCACCCAGGAATCGGAACCACTAAAATCAGCGCACGCTTTGGTGTCTTACCAACAATTGAACTGATTGAGTTAACTATTTAACTATGCATTAAAAAGACCGCCCCACGTTAGAGAAAAATTCTCACGTTGGACGGTCTTTGATTATGTTCGATTAATGATGAAAATCTTGCTCGTGATCTTCTTCTACTTTCGCTTTTCCTAGCGTATAAAATTTGCTGCCATTTAACCCGAGAATAAATAGCACAACCACTAGTAAAAGAATTGATAAAGATAACAATAAAGTCTGCAAGCCATCGCCATGTGCAACCATTAATTGACGTAAAATTGCGGTTAAACAAATTAAAATCAAATAACGAATCGGAATATGGTGTCCTTCTTGAATATAGCGAAGAATCATCATAATAAACTCAAATAACATAAAGAATGAAATAATTTCTTGCATGATAACTGAAAAATTATCCGGCGTCATTGGCTTCATGAGATATGTAGCGAGGTCAACTAAATAACTAGCCATAAATACTAATAAGAAAACTCCTAAAATCCCTAATACAATATCCAAAATCAAATTCACGTACTTCTTTACTACACTAAAATTCTTCTGCATAATACCCTTCTTTCTTTTGACTCAATTATTTTATAACATGCTTGTTATTACATTAAATATATCATCAATTAACCTTGTCAGACAAGCAGTTAAACCCAATGTGAGATTTTTTTTATTTTGAGATGTTTCTTTATTTTCCGGCTAACCCTTTATGCAAGACAAAAAAAGCTGAATCCGGAGATTCAGCTTTTTAATCGTATTAGTTAGCTACTGGATAAACTGATACTTTAAAATTTAATTTTTCTAACAATCCCTAATTTTCTTCAACACTTATAAAATAGGGATTTGTATTAAATCCTATGTTCTGATAGTTTCTATATTTTCTTAAAGTGTATGGTCAAAGTATGGTCATTTTTACCTATAAGAATAAAAAAATCTCAACATAATTTACCGTTGAAAAAATCCCTACCTCTAGTAATGAGAAGTAGGGATTTTCTTATTTCTTAATAACCAGTTCCCCAAGTATTATTTGGATCACCATCATTTGGACCAACAGGAATGTAAATTCTTGTTCCATTTGAATCTGTTCCACCTAACCAAACATAGCCGTCAGCTACATGGACTGAATCATATCTAAATTGCGCACCTTTTGGCCAGATACCATATACTGGCGCATACAGACTAGGTGAGCCAGTACGTAACACAATCCCTTCATTTACACCGATAGTAAAAACTTTAGCTGGCTTAGGTTTGCTATTTTCCCAAAGCTCCGCAATATCGCCATCGTTCGCGTATCCTAATAATTTACCGCTATTTTCAATCCGATATAGATTTTTACGACCGTCTAATTTCTGTGTGATTGTACCAACTTGTGTCCATAAAGTATTTGCATTGATATGTTGCTCGATTGGCGCATCTGGATTTTTATAGATCGTTGTAAAGCGAACGTTCTGCCCTACTTTATATTTAGGCTTGTTTGGTTTGCCGGGGTTTACAATAACATCATGACCGTCTTCTGGAAGTCCAGTTTGTAAGTCTTGTGCTAATTGTGCTTTACTAATTCCCCAACTTGCTAAATAACCGTAAGGATCTGTATGATCGCCCCACCAATTTTTAGATACCCAATCGTGCGATACAATTCCGTATCCTGTACCATCATCTAAATCAAATGTTGCGCCGATTTGAGTTGCTAAATCACGAATCAAATTAACATAGGCTGCATAGTCTTTCTTGAACGTTTCTTTGTTATTCGTTCGTGCTAATTCGATTTGAGCATAGGCTTTTGCATTCGCTGTTTGTCCTGCGCCCCATTGAATTTGTCCTGCTGGCGCTAACTGTTTCACTCGACCACCAGAACCAACAAAATATGAAACGTACGCATTTTGCCAGTTTCGTTTCATATATGCCGTTTCATTGTCTAAACTATTTGGACCGACATTATTTCCATTTCCTGACTCATGCAATACAATCAATTCGTTAGTTGCATATCCAGGGAAATAGCCACCGAAATTGATTGGGTCTTGTTCAATTTGGTAAGCATTTGCGCCAATTGGTAACATAAAACTTAATCCCATTCCGACAGCTACTAATAATTTAACAGTTTTTTTCATAAAAACACCTTCCTAAAATTAATAATAAAAAGGCATGGCTTAGAGCCATACCTCAATTTAATTTTTCATGAATTTTTTCTACTGTCGTCTTGATGTCCTCAACATCTTTTAACGAGTCCGCAAGCTTTCCAATTGTTTCTTGATAATTACGTTCGCGATCACTATTTTGTTTCATCACCCAAATAAATAAACCAACAAATAGAGTAGTAAACGTTACTTGCTCTGGATTCGTTAATAAACCTCTCACAAACTCTTCAATCATTGCTACTTACCTACTTTCCGACAATTTCTTTCGCTTCTTTTTCTGTAATGCAAAGTGGGACAAACTCCATTACTTGTTCATCTGTAAAACAGCCCCAGTCATACATCATTTTAATGTCATCAAATGTAAACATTTTATTCCACTCCTTCTGCTAATTTTTCGTTAATTTCTTTTACCTGATTGGTTAATTGATTAATCGCAAGCATTGATTTTGCACTAATTTGCGCAAAATTATCTGCTTTCTTCGTTACTTCTGAAAGCTCTTTTTTTAAATTCATGTCATTAATCATAAGTTTTGAATTCAATTGTTTTAATTCCGCATTTTCGGCTTGTAATACCTCAATGTCGGTTGGTGGTGCGGGCTCTGGTTCTGGCACATTGTTAGGATCGTATATTAAGCTTGTCCCGTTCCAGCGATAATTATAAAAATCTGTTGGTTCTTTTTCTACTTCAAGTTCAATTTTATTCGGTTGTTCCATTGTGGAATATCCGTCTAAATAACCTTGAATATCATCAATCCAAATTTTCATGTTCTCTTTCCTCCTAGTATTCATAAATCGCACTTAACGCAAACATTTTACTGCCTGAACCAGCTGTATCACTAGAAGAGGCATTTATATCATTACCAGTAATTTTAGTATCCTTAACATATAAATATTTCCGCACTAAACTATTAGCGTTGTATCCATGTAAAAGAAAAATAACTCCTCCAGAACCTGGATTCTGCGCATGCTGTTTAGGTACTAAGAAAAAGTGATAACATGCACCGTTTAAGGTGCCGTCTTTTTTATATTCTTGCCATTGGAAAATCCACCCGTTCTCACACTCCGATAGCGATTTAGAAGGAACATTACCGTTTCCTGCAGCTCCGCCATACCATGCACCTGTCCACAACGGTTCTTTTTTGGTGATTTTTTGGAAAGTTCTTGAGGTGCTATCAACGGCTGCACCAATTTTATTGAAATTTTCTTCAATCGATTCTGCCCCGTTCTCCATCCCTCTATAAATTCTAGTTAAATCCATATTCACAACGTCCTTTCTTATAAAATTAAGTCAAATACAATAGATCGGCTATTCTGACCATCAATAAGTAAATACTTATGCTCATCAATTTTTACTGGTAGAGAATCTGTTTTATAATCTAGCGGAATAGTCACAATACATTCAGAAGAATTCACATGTTTTACCGTACATTGAATTGATTGAGAAGCACTACCGCCAAATAATCCTGTTGGTTCTGTACCTAAAGGCAGTACACCTATACCATGTGTCCAAGTACGAACATTAACGACTGGTTGAGCTCCTAAATTGTGAACAATAGTTACATCAAAACCAACTGGAATTACAGAAGCAATGATATTTTCAAAATATTCTAGCCGTTCATCTAACGTTTTAAAATTTCCCAAACGTTCACTACTTCGAGCATCGATAACTTCGCTATCTGTTGTAGCATTTGCGATTACATCTTTAAAACGTTCCTCTAAATTGGTTTGACGTTGTTCTACTTTAGATTGGCGTTTTTCTGTATTTTCAGAAATAGCCTTTATTTTATTAAATAAAACACTGGTATACTCCATCATACGAGCTAAAGATTCTCGAACATGTCGTCGATACATCTTTGTTCGAATCCACAAAGCGAACGTTTGAGAAATAGGATCAATCACACCGTTTTTTATTTCATCTTGCACCTCATCGACATCGGTCGGGTCTTGATAATCAACTGTTGTATTTGGTTCATTTGTTGGTCGAGTATCCTTAAATTCTTGTGCCAACCGTCTCACCTCTCTTATTTTTCTAATTTCTCTACGCGCTTAATTAAATCGTCTAACGCCTTTTTCATCTCAGTTTGAGCAGTACCTACAGATTCGACTGTATTTGTTAAATCACTTGCTAATTGTTTAAAGGCTTCCGTCGATTCTGTCACGGTTGTTGATAATTCACTGGTTAAGTCTTCCAAAGAACTAACTTTACTACTTTGAACAGATAAATCATTGTCAAATTCTTCCTGTCTTTTTATCAACTCTGATATGTTTTGAACTCCTGCCGTCGCAAATTTTTTTACGTTTACTAAATTGGATTGAATAGCTTTTATTTCGTTTTGATAATCGGTCAGTTTTTTCTTTTTCGAACCAATAGTCAAAGTAACCTTTTGCGGTTCTAAAATACTAAATTTTTTCTCAATCACTTGTAATCGTTCTACAGCATAAATAAATTGATTATCTACTTTATAACTGTTTCCTAAAGTGATTAATTCATACCGTTTATCCAATAGCCCTAACTCAATGGCTTCAACTGTCCAAGTTACCAACATCAAGCTTTGGTCTTTTAGCCATTGCAACCCTCGACGTTTTAAAATTGATGGGTCTTTGACATTTGAAAATTCTACAATGCCCGTGTTTAATCCAAATTTTTTGATTAACGCTTCATCATCAAGGTAATTCTTACCGCCATTTACTTTTTCGATGGTGTATTTAGGTCGTGAAAAATCTGTTCCCACTTCAATATCAGTATTTGACGTATCTTCAATATCTTGACCGACGGGCACAATCCTTGTAAACAATTCAGAAATATCAATATCTCGAGTAGCACTTTTTAGATTTTTGGTTAACTGTAAAGGAGTTTCACTGTTCACACCATAATTAGATAGATAATCTAAATAATTTATATTCCCAACACGTCGAAGTGTTAACGTACCGCCCAGCCTATCCAACAATTTTTCTTTAATGGTATCAGCTGTACTTTGATAGCCTAATCCTCTTAGCAAGTCCCCATTATCTACAACATTCACTTCACCAAGCCGAAACTGCTTATGCGCTTCAACTTGTTTATTGTGTGCATCGAGTATTTTTTGTAAATAAGCAGATACAGTCATCCGTGTTGGTTTCATATAGGTTTGAACAGAATCATATAAAAAAGCTTTCTCATCCTCCGCTAAGAGAGTTTGAGAAAAGCTTCCTGATGCTTCCATTTTATTCGTGATTTTAGCAACTCTACCATAAAAAATTTCTTTATTTCTTGTAACATCCACAATCTGGATAAAGTGAATAATCGGCTCAATCTTTTGATAGTATTTATTGTTAATATTAAAGGTAAATTCAAAAGTAGAAATTCCTAATCCGTTAAGCGATAAATATACTTCACTATCTTTGATTTTCTCACCATAGCTATATGGCTCATGAACAATCTTTGGATTCTTTCTGTTCGGATTATCAAACAATAATACTCGATACATTAGACCATCACCTCACTAGACATAAAGAAAGAGATATGACCTTCGCCATAAATAGTTAAGTGGTTAGTCCCTCTTTTTAATTTAAAGAAATAATCTTGCGATTCGCCTTTCGGAACTTTTATTGTTATTCCGTCATCAGTAGTTAATTGCATTGTAGACGTTGCCTTTATTGTTGGACTAGAAGCATTTGCTCCCATATTGATAAGAAAAATTTCTCTTTTTCCGTGAATATAGTAGCCTGTCCAATTGTCGGCGCTATCGTCTGTGAAATAGTCATCGTCAAAGACATCGGAATAAGAAATATTTTCCCTTAAAGCAAAAGGATACACGTCAAATTCTACGGTTAACGTTAATGAATTACTTGACGAGTCATCTTCTGCTTTCACACTTTTGCATTTTCCATACCAGCGAAGCCCTGAACGTAACCAAGAATCATCAATGTAATCAATTCCATCCATCATCAATTCTTCTTTTACTTTCGCCTCTAATGCCTTTCGTTCTTCGTATGGCGTATTAGGTCGCCAAAAAGTAACAGTGACAATGCGATTACTAAAAATTCGTTCTCCTGTAAGCATGGAAAAATCATACTGACCTTGCATGAAAGGGATCTGTTCAATAATTTCCACTTCTTCCGCTGAAGGAGCATCGTGTTCAATAATGTAGAAACCGTGTTCTTTGCTATTAAAACGACCTTTGGCCATATATTCTACAATTTCAATCAACTACGATACCTCCCATCTTGCTTTTGTTGTTCTGCTAAATTAAGATTCATTGGGCTACCTAGCGCTCCCACTACTTGGCCAGTATCCATCACAACAGTTAAATGTCGTATTTCTTCTAAAATTTCTACCATTTTTCCCATTGGCGTATTATCTATAGAGTGTTTTACCTCAATTGCATTTGAACGTTTCATCAAACGGCTACCCGTAATAGATTGATGAATACTTGAAATCATATCTTTTGCACTTTGTACGGCAACCGACGTATCTTCTCGAATACCTGCAGCTACACCTTGTGCAAGGAAAACACCAACATCATATTTCAATAGGCGTGATGGTGATTTAATTTTTGCTTTTTTCTGTGCTTCTGCATTAACGGCGGCTACTAAATTTTGCATAGCAGCCACTGCTTCGCCCTGACTTGCACGAATACCAGAAGCAACACCTCTAGCCATATTTGAACCTACAGGGCTCATATCTACAGAACCTGCACCCTGACTTACCGCATTTCCTAAAGACCTTCCAGCATTATTTGCAGGGGGTAACTGAGTTAAATATCCTTGAATTGTTGCCGCACCTAGCTGACTTCCAGAATTCTTCGCATTTCCTTTTTCAGAATTCGTTCCAGCATTTGTCTGTTGAGCATTGCTTTTACCAGCATTTTTATGTTCATTACTTTTACTTCTTGTTCCAGAAGCAGCTGCACTACTATTATCAGCGGCAGCTTTCTTAGAATTAGATTTTTGCGAAGATTGACCACTATTCATCGAAGACATCAATTCTTTACCAACATTATTAAGTTGTGTTTTTCCAGAGTTTAATCCATCAATTAACTGGTTTTTCCCGTCTTGACCATTTCTAAATAAGTCAGGAGGCAACGCTTGTAAAGTATTCACAATGTCAGCTCTTGACATATTCGCCCACTTCGTTGGATCATTACTTTGCAATCCCTGAACCAGTCCGTTAGAGCCATCAATCCCTCGTTGACGTAGCATTCCTGCCAATAAAGCCATTTGTTGGTCAATGCTAGCACCATTATTTACATAAGATTGATAAATGCCTAAAAGCTGTTGGTCTGTAACGCCTTTAAGTTGTGCTAAATTATCAGCTGTCACTGCAATTTTATTTGCACCATTTTGTGAAATAATCGATAGAAGTTGAGCTCCTTGCTCTAATTCACTTTGTCGTATTTGAGCATTTTGCGTTTGTAATTGTGTAATTTGATTTTGGAAAGCTGCTTTTTCAGATTCTGTTTTTGCTTGGTTCTTTTGTGTTTCTAGTTGCTGAATTTGGGCGTTATTTTCTTGCACTTGTTGCGCTTGAATTTCCCCAAGCGTTCGCAAGCTTGTCAAAGTTTGTTCTTTTTCTTGCTCGCTTAATGCTTGTTTATTAGCCAACTTATTCATACCAGCCTCAACAAATTGTTGGTTCTGTTGTAATAATTGATCACGAATAATATTCGTTTGATTTTGCAAAGTAGCTCTTTGCTGTTCTGTCAATTCTTGACCCTCTACTGTTTTATTATTCTTCAATTGGTTAGAATAATCAGTATATACCTTCAATAAATCACTATTATTCGTTTGAACAGCTTTCATATACTGGCTTGAAGCATTGGCAAAAATCTTTTGCTTCTCTGCTTCTGATTTTCCTTCTGCCGCTTCAATTTGCTTGTTATAGGTTTCAACAGCCTTTTTCTGTTGTTCCTTTAAATTCGTAACTAAATCAAGTGTATTCTTGAAATAAGTTTCTACGCCAGCCGTACTACCATTTTGCTGTGAGAAAAGTTCAGTCATTGCCTGTTTAGCTTCATCAAGTTTTGAAGAATAATTTTCAACACTTGAAGAGGCTTCTTCCATATTTAACGAAATTGCTTTAGTAGTGTCTTTGGACTTTTTACCTAATTCTTCGGTGCTTTTAGCAGCTTTTTTTAAGGCAGAATCAGAAAACATTGTATCCCAATCTTTTTCTATATCAGATAAGCTTTTCTTCATATCTTTAAATGCTTTATCAGCACCTTTAGAATCGCCTTTTAATCGTTTCCAAAGTCCTTTTACACCGTTTGAAATTGCCATTATTGCATTTACTACCGTTTTTCCTACAGTAACGATAGCACGTAATCCATCTACAAAACCTGCTATTGCAAAAGTGACACCAACAATTGCTCCAGTACCTAACCATTTAAAGGTATTTCCTAATCCTTTTATTGTTTTAGTAACACTCGAGGAGCTAGGAAGTACACTTTTAAACGATTTTACTATTCCGCTAAAAGCAGTTTTCACGTAGCCTTGAATGTTCATAAAATTGGATTTCCAAGCTTGCACTACACCAACTATCGTAGCGGTTATTGCTACTAAAATTGCTGTTATGGGATTGCTCAACATAGCTCCTGTTAAACTAGCTATAGATCGTATACCCGTTACCGCAAATGTTCTAAAACCTCCACCTGCTTTTGAGGCAGCTACGCCAAGCCCTGATAAAACCGTTCCCGATTTGCCAGCTGCAGAGGATAGGTTTCTTAGCGACCCTACAGGATTAATAACAACAGAGGCAAATTTCGCTAACTTACTGTTAGATAATTGTAAAGAAGCAGAAAAAGAACGGAAAAAGTTAGTAACTTTATTCCCTTCCCCTAGCATATTTAGCTGTCTTTGGCTTGCTCGTAGATTTGCTCTAAATGTATCTAACGTAGGAAAAAGACCTGAAATAGTCTCTCCTAACGTGGTAAATCTTGTTAGTACATTTACATTGACTCCCGCATTTTCAAGCCCAACCAGATTTGCTTTATATTTAGAAACAAACCCTTTTACAGCTTGTAATGCGCTATTAGAACCCCTAATAATAGGATTATTGATAAATTTCTTCCACTTGCTATCGATATTTCCCGCGGTTTCAAACATTGTTGAAATTGTTTTTCCGAAAATGCTTGTCATTTTTCCAAAGACTTTTAACACGGGACCAACTGAAGCTGCTAACGCAATCATTTTCATTATATATTCTTGAGTTTTTGGATCAGCTGATGCAAAAGCTTCTGCCATATTTGCTAAAGCTTCAATCATAGGCTTAGCAGCACTTATCGCGCTATTTAATGCGGCTACTAATGGACCGCCAAACGTAATTGCTACATCATTTAATTGACCACGTAAAATCTTTAACTGTGATTCTGTAGTTCCGTATCGTTTACCAGCTTCTTCTGCTAGAGCTGTATTTTCGTTAAACGCTTCGTTACCTCGTTTTACAGCCCCTTCAAAGACATCACTTGCATTGGCTGCACGTAATAAACTATCACGTAATCTAACTTCTGTAATTCCCATATCGTCGAGCACTTTAATAGCTGATATTCCGTGTTTTTCCGAGTCTTTTAAGCCCTGGATAAATTCAATTAGTGCTTGAGATGGATTGCTTTTGAATAATTGTGCAAACTCTTCACTAGTTCGACCTGTTACATTTGCAAAATCTTCCAGACTACCTGATGCTTTGCTAGCTTCTTTATACATTTTCTTTAATTCTGAGGTAGGTATTCCCATTTGCTTAGAAACTGCCGTCAGTTCTTTTCCACCCCAGTTTACAGCATGCACAAAAGATTCCCAAGACACGCCTTGCTCTGCTACTGCTTGTTTCAGCGGCGCAAAAGCTTCAACACCTGTTTCTGTTGCTAATTGCATTTGAACCATTAACCGAGAGAACGCTGAACCACCCGCTTCGGCCTCTATACCAACAGATGATAGCGCCGCTGCAAAACCTACAATATCTCCTTCAGTCATACCAATTTGTTTTCCTGCACCTGCTAAACGTAAGCCCATCTCTGTAATCTCTGATTCGGTAGTCGCTAAATTATTACCTAAGTCAACTATCGCTGAACCAAGATTGCTAAATTTATCTTGTGACATTTGCGTAATGTTAGCAAAACGAGCTAGGGATGTAGCCGCTGTATCTGCAGACATATTTGTTGATTCGCCCATATCGATCATTGTTTTAGTAAATCCGACAACTTTATCAGTTTTTATTCCTAACTGTCCAGCTGCTTCTGCTACTTTTGCAATTTCTTCATGACTAGTGGGTAATTCTTTTGCTAAATCTCTAAGGCCTTTTTCTAAATCATCATAAGAATAAATGACTTTACCGTTAGAATCGACCATCTCATCGTTGGTCTTTTTAACTCCAGTAAAGGAACTTTCCCATTTTACCGCTGCGGTTGTTACTGCGCCAACGGCACCCGCAATTGGGAGTGTAATACCTTTAGTCATCGAACCGCCGACTTTTTCAATGCTTTGGCCGATACTTGCGGTTTTATCACCGAAACTTTTCATCGCACCATTCACTGTATTCAAATTACTAGGAATATCAGAAGCATTTGAATTAAGTTTTTTTAGCGAAGACACAGCGCCATTCATCGCACTGGTAAAATTGTTATCACGTGCTGTAAGTATAGCTGTTACCGTTTTACTTTGTGTCACGTTGTTTCCTCCTTTCCTCAACAATTTTTCTTGCTTGTTCTAATCGACGAGCGTTTTCTTCTAGCTCACTTAGCTTTTCCACTTCTCGTTGCGAGATTTCCCCTCGCACATCGCGTTCAAGCTTTTCAAAGTCATAGACATCTTTCACTTCGTTAAAAATATAGCGTTGCCCTTTTTCATCTGGTGTTGTAAAAATACGTGTAGCTAACGCGTTAACGTATAGTTTCCTTTCTTCGTTAATTGCACGTAAATTTACAGCTTTTATCCGTAAATAAAATTCATAAGGAGTCATACGCTCAATTTCTTTTAAAGTGATATTGGGGAAATGTTGAAAACATGTGACAACTATTTCGTCATAATCTAGGCTGTCGTTTCTTGTTGATTGGCTTGAATCTGTTCCATGTAAGCCATGATTTTTTTGATTGCTTCTAGTGCTTTTTTCGTCCGAAGAGCCGTTAACGGTGCTTGCTCCAAGAAAGAGATAAAATTTTCAAACAACGTTAAAGCCTCTTCCGACGTTTCTAAGTAGTCGTCAATTTCTTTCGTTGTTAAGTCATCATAAGTAATTAACGCTGCGTGCATTAATTTTTGAAAGGCAAAAGCATCGCCATCTTGTAACCCTCCGATCAGTTGGACAAAGCCGTCTACTTCTTCAACGTCAGGTTTTAATGCGTTAATTTCGTTTAAAAATTTAAAACCGAAAATCAAAGGATATTTTTTTCCGTTAATTGTTGCGACAGGTTTTACGTTTGTTGACATGTAAAATTCCTCCTAAAAAAGCGACAATGCCTTCACATTGCCGCCTACTTCCTGATTTTTAATTATGGTACTAATGCTAATAAATCTGTTTTCGTTGTTTTTCCTGTAAAATCAATACTGTGAGCAGTTAACCATTCTTTGATTTCAGGAATAGTATTTGCTTCTGTTGGTTTATTTTCCAAAGAGCGCCCCGCCAATACGGTAAAAGCTGGAATAGCTACTTTTTCAGATTCTTTTTCATCTTGCACACGTACAATATGATATGTTCCTGCTGCTACTTTTGCTCCTGCATCAAGTCCTGTAATAGTTAATGGACTTGCTCCTTCAACTACTTTTTCACTACCTTTGTAAATACGATAAGTATTTGCCATGATTATTCTTCCTCCTTCACTTTTACAACGGCACCATCTGATGTCGGCGTTACACTTTCAACTTTAGGTACTTCGATTGTTTTTGGTGTGTATTTTTCTACAGGCTCTTCTGGTTCCGCACCAGCCACTGTGTCGTAGAAGAAAGCACGCGCAAGTTCTTCATTTTCGGCGTCAACCGTTGCCCAACCTTCTACTAGGTCACCATTTAAAACTAGAGTTGGTTTAATACTTGAATTAGAATCGGACTCGGCAGAATCTCCGAATGAATCCAACAAGCCTGTGCCAAATTCCGCTTCGTATTTTCCTGTTTTTGGGTCTTTTTTATCAAAATTAATGCGCCATACATCAATTTCTAGCCCGTTACGATACGCATATTTCAACATGTTGTATGTTTCTGTGCCTGTCCGTAAAAATTCCATTTCGATGGAAGCTGACGGCATTCCTGATGTAGGAACATTCCCGTCTTTTGTTGATTGTGTATCTGTTTTTGTTTCTGACTTATATTCGTGTGAAATTTCTAAAGCTAACAACTTCGCTGCTGTTGTCGCACGTTCACGTGTTAGTCGAAACATTAACTTAATTTTTTTACCTTGAATTGCTTTTTCCATTTCGAGTTTCCTTCTTTCTTATTCAAATTCTAACGTGATGTCAAGTACACCGTGTGCAAGGCTCGTACCAAAATTGGTTGTATTTTCATAAATTACTTCTGTGCTACTTTCTGTCACTAACCAATTAAAGTTCTTAGTCTGATGCAATTCATGAACGATTTTTCGCACATCGGCTAATACTTGATTTAATTCTCGACGTTTGTCGTCATGATCATAAACATGAATCATAATATTTGTTGAACCTAACGTTCTTGTTTTTGTTTGTCTATCCTTAGACCATTGTTCACCTAAGAAAACAAACGGGTAAGAAGCGTCGTCATCTGGCAAATGCCCATAGGTTTCATAGCCTGTTTGCTCCAAAGTGACAAATAACGCTTCGTAAAGTTCTGAATACGGGTCTTTAAAGGTCATTTTACTAACGCCTCCATATTATCAAGAAATCTTTTAGCTGCTGCTGTATGCCCTTTTTTCATATAGAAACGTCCGTACATATAACGCGTTCCATATTCTACATATGCTGAATAGTCAGCCATCGCTTCAACTTCGCCAGTCATTCCGTCATCTTTAATAGAAGGTGTCTCACTTCGTTTTAAGTATCCACTTCTGACTGGTGTTTCTTCTGCAATTTGATTTGCCATATAAGCAGTATCATTTTTGACGACCTCTTTTACATCGTCTAGCTTTTTCGCTTCTTCAATCGCTTCGATTAAATCATCCAATCCTGAAATATCTACTCGGTAAGTCATCGATATTCACTTCCATAAACCGAAGTTCCTTTACTAACACGCAAATTTTTAACAACGGTAAATTTTCGATTTTTTTGTTCTTCTTCGTCGTAGTATTCAAGAAAACCTGAACGAATTGATAGGCGGTCTCTAAAACGAAAAATGACCATCTGCTCCTTTATGTTAGGGAAAATGGTCATTTGTTTTTCCGTTCCGACTTCGGTTACACTGCCTATTAGTTTTTCCAAAATCAGCTCGTGCTTTTTGTTGTAGTAATTAATGCAGGTTCTCATAAAAAGGACACCTTCCTTTTACGAATCAAGCCTTGTTCTTCAAGATAATCGTTAATCTCATCTTGAAATTCCCCGAAGTCGTCCAAATTATAAGAAATTGTTTCTTCTGATTGAGAATGTTGTTCCATGCCTTCAAAACCTAAACGGTTGTAACGTTTCACTACAATTGATGGAACAATATAGTCCAATTTTTCTGGTATCTCATCTGTTTTTAGCTTTACTAGCAGTTGCTTTTCAGTAATGTCCCAGATTTTGATAATTTTTGCCTTATCTTTTTCGTAGGTATCCTCTGAAATATCCAGTAGTACGCGATAATCTGAAAGAGTCATTTTTTCACCTACTCTGCTTCAATAACTGCCCCATCTGCCGTTGGTGTTACCTTTTTAACGGTCGGGGCGCTTACTTTGAATCGTAAGAAACGTAAATGGCAGGACGAGCTTTTTCAGTTACGATAGCATCATAATAGTTTAATCCTTTGATGGTGTCTCTGTAGCCATCACGGTCTTGTGAAGCTGGAATTAGATCAATAGAGTTGTATTTTTCAACTGGCGAACAAACCATCAAAGGCACAAGAATATAATTAATTTTCTTCGTAGAATCTACCTGTAAACGAGATTTGGCTACTTTTTGAATAATAGTATCGGAACCGTCTAACTGCGCAACTTTACGGTTAATACCTGAAATTTGTTGCTCGTTCGTAGTAAATGTTTTTGAAACACCTTTTGCATTTTTTAATGCTGAATAGTAGTCAGTGGATACAAACATAATAAACGGACCGACAATTTCTGCATCTGTCATATACGCTTCTGCCGCATCATATGAAGCCAAAGCATTTTCTGTAGTAATGGTTTCTTTTACCGTTTTTCCAACGTATTTTCCTTCGCTATCATCATCCGCTGCTTCCGCAAATGCCGCTTCTAATAGGCGTTGTACCGCAACGCGATCTTTTTCAGGAATCGCAACTAAACGAGTGTGTTCTTCCACAATCGCTTGAACTTCATAGGAAGCATTTTCTGATTGATCTAATGTGTCTAAGTCATAACCAAACCAACGTTCTTTCTCTAGTTTGACCGTTTCTTTTGCCACATCAATTTTAGAACGTTTATTGTCTTCGTTACGTTTATAATCACTAGCAGTAAAACCTTTCATTTTGTTGATGCGGACTTCTTTTGCGCCTACAAAATCCGCTTCTGTTACTGCAGCAGCCCCACCTTTCAATAAATCCCAAACTTGCGAGCCTGCAGCAAATTCTTTGTCAATTGCTTTTAAATCTTTGCTATCTAAAATAACTGGCATAATTTTTCATCTCCTATTTCTTTTCTAAATTTTTAGTCAAATTGCTGCGCCAATCGGTCTCTTTTGTTGCTGTAGCAACGTTTACAGTTTGACCTTTCAGCAATTCTTTTTGGATACCATCTCTAGCTTTTGAAATAATTTGTTTTAATTCATCTACAGCTTTCTTTGTATCCTCGTCCGTATCTTTCACAAGCAATAAATCGGCTTGCGCAGCACTTACGTAGTCGGAAAGGCCATTCTCGGATAAATCATTACGAACAGATTCGGCACGCGTTAAACGGTCAAGACGAGCTTGGGCTTCCTTTTCTCGTTTTTCCGCTAGTGCTTCTTTGTCAGCGGCTTCTTGTTCTTTCGCCTTAACACGTTCTTCCGCAGTCATTTGCTCGTAAGATTTTTGCTTTTCCCAATCAGATTTTGCTTGCTCCACTGCTTTCTTAGTTTCTGCTGCAATCATTTTTGATACATCTTCACGGGTAAAAGTCTTTCCAGTTTCTTTTCCGTCTGGATTTTCATTTTTGGGATTTTGAGAATCCTTTGTCGATGAATTCCCAGATTCGTTTGAATTGTCAGAGTTTGGCTCATCAGAATTTGGCTCATCTGCAAAAAATTGTAAATCCATCGGTAATAATAAGTGTTTTTCTTCGTTCATGTTAAAACCTCCAGCCATTACGTGGCTAATCGAAATTAATAGGTTACGCCTATCAATCGAAACAGCTTTCTCTTTAACGCCTGTAAGCAGTAAGAAGGCAAATAAAAAAAGCCTAACTTTCGCTAGAACTTTTTGTCTTTATAAGCAGGTGCAGTACTACACCGACACCAGTTGTGAATAGGACTTGCATTGATTCCTGAGCTCATTTCAGAAACCTTATGTGGATTTGCACTTGCTATTCCTACACAAATAGGACAAGCGCTTGGTTCTACAATTAGATTGTATTCTTCATACCCATATTTTTCGTAGCTTTGCTTTTGTACTTCGCTTTGTATTCTTGCAGATTCACTAATCATTAGCCGACGTGCGACATAATCAGCCGTTTCCTTTCCTCGCAAGCTGTCAATCACAACTAATCTCCGTAGCTCTCTAGCCAGTACATCTGGATGCTTACCTGCTGCTAGCCCAACTGTTAATAAGCGATCGATACTCGCTTTCAAAACATCTTGGTTTGCCCACAAACGTTGAGAAAATGTCGCGTTATGAAACGACCCCTCAATAATCGCTTTAGTAAACAATCGATAAGTTTCTTCGGAAAGAACAGACTCGCCTAATATCCCCGCTTGTCGTACAAACTCCGCTACAGATTCCTCTGTTAACATTGCTGTAAAATAGGTCTGTAGCTGATTAGTGTTGTCTGTTAAATACAAACCTATTTTCGATTTTAAAAGCTCTAAACGATTAACCTTCATAGTTAAATTGTATAACCTTAATTGCTCGTTAGCTTCTTTTGAAAAATCTCTTGTTTGTACATAACGTTTCGCTTTTTCCGCGAAAATTTGTACGTCATGTTTACTTGCACGTCGTTTCGCTTCATCAATGTTAATCTTCTCTTTCCCTGCATAAGCGACGTAAAACTGTTGAATTTCTGCTTCTATCGTTTTCCATAACTGTAAATACCGTCTATGAATTTCTTGTTCGTAATTCACATGTCGTTTCAGCATTTCTTCGATATGTTTTGCTTCTCGTTCCGCCCAATAATTACTCATGTTCTTCGGTCACTTCTTCCGTAGTTCGAGTAAATTTACCGAAATCAACTTGTGGATTTAAACGTTCTTCCGTTTCTTCGTCCTTTATACGTTCCATTTCTTGAGTTACGTCAGGAACAATCGATAATACGCCTAATTGCGTTTCTCTTGAAACAATCCCTTCAAGTTTTTGTGCAGTTTCCGCTTCGTCTTTAATATTGCGCGGAATATTAAAGTCAAAAGTGTATTCTAAATTAAACCATTCCTTAGCTTTATTGGCAGGTACATTCGTAGGCAATGAAAAAATCATTTTGTACATTTGCGCATATGCTTTTTTAAACTTCCTAGCTTTCGCTTGTGCTAAATTCCTAGGATTTTGCATTTTAAATTCTAGCGAAATCCCAGAAGCGTTATTGCTAAAACTTTCATCGTTTGCATTATAAGTCATAGACATTTGATAAATTAACCGCTCTAATCGGTCTAATAGATTTTCTTGTGTTGTATCTGAACTAGGTTTATCTAAAAAATTAATATCTACCGATTCGCCTTCATTTAAAGGCTCAGCACTATTAATCACTCGGTTATCACGTAAATAGGAAGCGACGTTTTCGTCAGCTAAATCTACCCCTATCATTTTTAAGTAGGCATCCGCAAAATAACTCACGTCGTTCGCTTTTTCTGATAGAGCTTCGTTGTAATTATTAATCAGCGACCACACAGACTCAATACGTCCTTGTCGTTCGTCATTTTCCATAAACTCAATCATAGGCACTTCACCGTACGGATTAGCGATTGCCTCTTTTCCACCTAATAAATAAGACAAGGCTTTCTGAAAAACGGTTGGTCCTCTCTTAGTTTCCAATCGTTTAGAAGTCTTGTCTTGCGTAAAAATAAACGTCTCTGTGCTATTTTGTGGATAAACAGTTGCTGTTAATTCATCTTTTGACATTTTGTTGTAAAGCACGGCAAACATAGGTGCTTTCAATAAGTCATCTGCGTAAACAATAAACCCTTGTGTAGGTTTTAAATAAGTCACGCACGTTTCCGCTTCTTCGTTCTGATATAAAAGCTTATAAGCATGCCCATAAATAGCAGTTAGCTTAGAGAGCTCTGCATCGTTGTCTTCTTCCTCATTTCGTTTACGGAAATTTTGAACAAATTCTTTTACCTCACCATCTGGATGAGTAATCTTTGTTGGTTTACCGTTAAAGAAAGCTGCAGAACTATCTACAACATAACGGGCAAAGTTGACTGCAATTCGATGGTCAGGTTTTCCAATTCCTTTATTTTTTTGATAATAAATATCATGTTGACCGTTGTAGAGCTTTTCTAATTCTTCGTAAAACCCAATTAATTTCCGATGCTTATTGATGTATTTATCCACCAAGCGTTCGTCAATCTTTGCGTTTTTATCACAATAAAAGACACGATTTCCTAAAAGGTCAACGAATTCACGTATTTTACTTTCAGTATTTGGTCTACTTACTTTTTCTATCATTAAATAACCCCCTTCACGCTCTGTAGCTTAATTCCTCGTGATTTATTTAAAATGGTGTAAACAAAGTATCTTAGCGCATCACACGCGTGATCGTGTTGTTTTATAGGCTTGTCTTCGCCTCTATCTGCCGCTTTTTCATCCCAAATATATGATGCAAATTCTGCAAATAAATTTTTACAGTTACTAGAAAAATAAATCTTTCCTTCATTCATTGCTGTTTGAGTTGCACGAATGCCGTCAATAACATTATTTTTGGCTTTTATAACTTTGTATCCATTCTCTCTAAGTAATGCAATAAACGAAGCTGCTGACGGATCCACAATAATTTTAACTTTTTTTCCTTCTACAAAATAATTCAGGTCTTTCAAATATTTATCATCACTTTTTTGTTTTGATTCATCACGACCAGAGTAATAATACTCATCAATGCAATACCAATTTTCTTCGTATTTAGCCCATAACAAAAAGACTGTAGCATTTTGAGTTCCATAGTCTATAGATACGTAATATTGACTAGCTATAGCGTTTTTGGGAGGTTCTTTTACCATCGTTTCCGCATCAAAGTTGTCAAAAATAATTCCTTCAGATAATACCCATAATCCACGAATATACCTGTCATAAAAAACTCCTGAATACATTCGTTTGTAACGATTAATTACTCTTTCACTAAGCGAAGGATTATCTTCCATAGTAAAGTGAATGCGAATAGCATGCTTTTCTGTTAGTTTGTCTAACCATTCAAGTTTGAACCAATGATGAGGTCCAGCAGGATTACAGTTAAACCATGATTTAGCACCATCTACAGATAAACGTGCTGTTGCTTGGTTTACAAATGATTGTGGCATAAGCGCCACTTCATCAAAGAAAAATCCAGCTGCAGTTAGACCTTGCACCAAATCTTGCGAAGCTTCATCTTTACCACCAAATAAAAAGAAATAATTTGTTTTATTATTTTTAGTTATTTCAAGGATATTATCTGTTCGATTGTCTTTAACAGCATAGCCACGACCCCTAAGCATCTTTTTTAATGGTCGTATAACGTTACGCCTTAACGAACCAATTGTTTTACCAGCCATTCCGAATTGCTCTTCATCATAGCTTTCCATTGCCCAAAAGATGTAAGATAGCGACATAATAACTGTTTTACCAGCACGAACAGACCCATCACAAATAATAGCTTCTTTATCTTTATACTTGGGATGTTTCCACCAAGATAAAACTTGCTTCTGCTTTTTAGAAAACGATGTGAATTTGAAAACAACAGATGTTTTACGTTTCGATATTGTCATCATTCCACACCTCATTATCATTAACTATATTATTGATAGCTGCAATAAACCCATCATCTTCAACTTCTGGAATATCGTCACCATTCTGAATTTTGAGTCGCCGAATTTCAGCAGCAAGTTTTTCGTTTTGACGATTAAGCATGACTTTCTTGTCTTGACTCAATGATAATTCGTTCAGTTGCTTAATTGACTTAGTTAATTGATTACTAACACGAGTCAACGCATCTTCAATAGCTAAGATGTCATCTAACTTTCTAAATGTTTTACGAGTTACTTGAACGTCTTGCATAACTTCACGTTTTATTTCTAGCTTTCTACCGTCTTTTTCAACTGGTGTTTTAATTTTCCTTAGCTGTTGTAACCGTTCAACTTCTTCATCATTTAGTCCTTTTTCAGCTTCTTTGATACGTTTCATCATTCTAAACTGCCGTACCTTTAATAAGCGAATCTCATCATTCAAAATAAAAAAAGGATCATCATTCAGATTAGAATAGATGTCCTTTTCTTCGTCAGATAACATATCGGCAAATATTGTTTCGTATTCGCCAGTTTTAATAGCGTTCTTATTACCTTTAGGAGGAGAACCTCCTTTGTTCCCCTTAGCATTTTTATTACCTGGCGGCGCTCCACTTTTATTGGTAACGTTACTATTCGATTTAGTAACGTTACCTTTTAATTTATCCGCCCATTTATCAACAGATTTCCATTTCCTGATTTGAGAATCAGAAACATTTAGTTCACTAGCTAATTCTTTAAGAACCTTTTTCCCACCTGAATCTAGCCATATTTTTTTAGCTTCATCACGACGAGGGTCTCTTTTTCTAGCCATCCATTAACACCACCTCGCTTTTCGCTTCAATAGTTGAGTTTGTTTTCGATATTTACAATCATAATTTATTAGCATTTATACTTCTCTACATTCTCTTGTATATGCTTATCTTCCCAATTGCCATACCCACAATAAACTAGCTTGCAATCATCAATTTCCTTTGGCGTAGCTTCTCTTGTCATTTCAACAATTGAAACATTCTTCTTTATCTGCACAGACATTACAACACGTACTGAATCAGTTGTACGGTTCGGCTGTGGATATTTATGTGTTAACGATACATACCAATAGTTTTTCATGTTCTCTCTCCTAATTGTTTTTATGTACTTGATTCAACAAGTTACTTTTTGCTACAATAATCTTGGGTAGCGACACCCTATATAATAGTTTATCGATTAAGATAAGTATTCTAATAATCCTCAAATTTTGTGTAATACTCCATTTTAGAATGTTTGCTACCCAGCCACTAGGTCCCATAGTCTAGTGGCTTTTTTATGTATAAAAAAAGCCATCTTATAAACGATGACTTTGATTGAAGTATTAATCATTTTTGTATTGCAATATCATCAACCTTATGCAACTACCCATTAACATTATTGAAGCTAGTAAAGAAAATGTAAAAAAATAACCGTTTAAGAAAACAACAATTATAGTAAGCAAAAAGTTAAAATTATACGAAGTTAACAAAATTAAATATGTGACTACTTGAATAATAACTGTCAGACCAAGAATAGATCCAACGAAATAAAATCTAAAAATTATGTTCATCAATGAATCAAATGCATTGGCATCATCTACAGTTTTTATAAGTTTTTTTCCAATAGAACCAACTATTAATGCAAGACCCCCTATAACAAAGCCTAATAGCCCTACCACTGATCCAATAAGTATACCGACAAAATTTAGTAATCTTTCTGTGGTCTCTTCTTGATCATTACCAAAAATGATATTAATTACAAAAAGAATTATTACTACTGTGAATAAAACACTAATGAGAGTTTCTTTAGAGCGATATAGATCTCTATAAACTTTTGTATTTATTAAATAGTCCGTATATCTATCATGACTAATATAAAAAGATACATTTTTATTATTTTCTTCCTTTACCGTTTTCTTCATTTTTGTTTTTCTCCCTTATTTGGGCTTTATACGCTGATAATTCTATTATGCCAGCTCTACCTTTTTCTGCTATAGCTTGTTTGTTTTTACTCTGATCCGCCCGCAATATTTTAGTATATGGCGTAGTTTCAACAGTATTGATTTCTATCGGTTCATTGTGAGAATCTTTACCGACAAACACACCTTCAGCATAACCAAGCCCAATTCCATCAATTGCATCTTTTACTAATTCACTGTCTTTATTTAACCCTTTGTCCTTTTGATTACTATATTCTTGTTTTATTTTAGTCGCATCACTTTTAGCTATTTTATCAGCATTTAGACTAAAAAGCTTGGCAAAAGCATCCTTATCACCATTTGGCGGAACAATGGTTAAGTTTATTCTTCTCAAAATTTCCATTTTTGCCAACTTGGTTTCTAATGATTTTATATCAGTTTCCAAGACAAATACAACGCCTATATTTGTCGACTTTCTAATTAGGTTAGCGAACATTTCTAGAACTTTTTTCCTTGTTAATGATGGCGTTACAGTATAAGACACCATTTCTTTATGAACATCAAAATAAAAAGTAATATATTCAATTTTATTTTTATCTTCAACATCAATTGCTGTATCTTTTTCTGGATCATAGGTAGAATGGACTCCTTTTTTTATATAACCTAATCGCCCATGAATAATTGAATTATCCTCAAACTTATCTATATCAAAAAACTTATATCTACCGCCAAATTCATCATACACTTCACTTTTATTAGTGATTCCGTTATAAATTTTTGTCAATAAAGAATCAATTTCTTTTTTTCCATTGTAAACCTCAAAAATATCATCATTGATATTCATTTTAGAAAAAAAACTTTAGCCATTCTAAAACACTCCTTATTTAATTATATCTACTACAATAATTAAATCAAAAAGAAGCCAGAAAAACAAGCATTTTTCTTGACTTCTTTCTAGTAGATATAATCATAAGGATTA